>Ga0209262_10000161_pt1 | contig 39698 bp, 31 predicted proteins | sample Lowcelwee11metaG_FD_187171 | JGI IMG/M metagenome (GOLD analysis project Ga0209262, IMG submission 187171) | Freshwater pond sediment microbial communities from the University of Edinburgh, under environmental carbon perturbations - Low... | ecosystem: Environmental > Aquatic > Freshwater >... | reverse complement strand
GTTGCCTGTTCAGGATCGCTGCCGAATGTGCCTGTTATTGATGCAGAAAAATGTCTTGCGCTCAATGGAAGCGGTGAGTGCGCGAAATGCGTCGAATCCTGTATGTTCGCGGCTATAGACCTCACTGATAAGGATCAGATTATAGAAAAAAATGTATCAGGCATAATTGTAGCGACCGGTTATGATCTGTACGATGCAGGATCAGACGCAAGATTCGGCTACGGAAAGTATCAGGGGGTTTATAACTCTCTTGAGTTCGAAAGATTATTCGCTTCCAACGGACCTACTCAGGGCGAACTGATTCTGAGGAACGGTAAAACACCGGAAAGTGTGGCGATTATTCACTGCGTCGGAAGGGAAGAGTCCGGATACTGCTCGGCTGTCTGCTGCATGTCATCGGTAAAACATGCTCATTTCATCAAGCACAAACTTGAAAATGTTAAAATATATAATCTTTATTCCGATATCTGTCTTACAGACAAGAACTATCAGAAATTTTATGATGATGCCAAAGGCCATGCTTCAGAATTCATTTTTCAATCAGACATGAAAAGCATCACTGTTACCGAAAAGAATGATAAACTTGAGATCCGCTATCTTTCAGGAGAAAAAGAAGAAATCCTGTCAGCGGATATGGTCATTCTGGCAAATTCATTTAAACCTTCTTTAAATATATCTGAATTGACTGATATACTAGGGATTGATATAGACAAATACGGATTCATCGCCGCAGAACCTTATGAGATAGGGTCGGTCGAAACATCAAAAGCGGGGATTTTTGTTGCCGGATGCGCTGAAGGACCAAAAGATATTCAGAATTCTGTTCTTCAGGCTGAAGCGGCGGTAGAGGGAATCCTTGAAGTAATTAAAGAACTATAGGGTCGGATATGATTGAAAAGATCGGTATATTCTTATGCGAATGCGGGCCGAATATAGCCAGTAAGGTGGATATTGATAAAATAGCCGCCGATATTTCCGCGCTTGAGGATTTTAAGGATAAAGAGCTTGTTGTAAAAAGACATAAACTTCTGTGTTCCGTTGAAGGAAAAAAATATCTTGAGGATGAGATAAAATCCAACAATCTGACCCATCTCGTCTGTGCCGCCTGTTCACCGAGAGACCACGACGCCACATTTATCGGCGTCTGCAAGAAAACTCAGCTCAATCCGTACCTTTACACTATCGTCAACATAAGGGAACAATGCGCGTGGGTAACTCCGGATAAGGCTGAAGCGACACAAAAGGCCGTCAGGCTGATACACAGCGGAATGAACAGGGTACTCTATCAGGAGGAACTGTTTGAGAAACAGCTTGAAAGCAATCCGGATGTCCTTATCATCGGAGCCGGAATCGCCGGAGTGCAGGCAGCTTTAAATCTGGCTTCAAAGGAAAGAACTGTTTATCTGATCGACAGAGCATCCGAGCTTGGCGGTAAAACCACAAGGCTCCACGGACTAATGACTGAACAGGGATCCAGTCTCAACATGATCAGTCAGAAAATAGCTAAATTAAGTAAAAATCCTTTCATAAAAGTTTTTAAAAGCACAATACTTGAGAGTATAATAGGATTTCAGGGAAATTTCGAGATCGTATTAAAAGATCTTAACAATAATGAAACTTACGAATTCATGGCCGGAGCAGTAATCATTGCTACAGGATATGATCTTCTTAACGCGAAGAAAACGGATTGCTTCAATTTCACTGAGGAACACGATGTCCGATCCGGTATTGAAATCGAAGCGCTGATGTCGGCTCAGAAAAGAGTTCTTAAAAAGAACGGCAAGGCTCCCTTATCTGTCGGCATCATTCACTGTGCAGGCAGAGAAAAAGTCGGATACTGCTCGAAGATCTGCTGCAACTATTTAATTAAGATTTCCGGTTATTTAAGAACGATGTATCCTGAAATACCGATAATCCACTATGTGAGAGATCTGTGTCTCCCGACTAAAGACAGTCAGTCACATTACAAAGATGCCGTTTCCGAAAAAATTGAATTTCAATATGTAAAAAATTTATCTGTAACCGGTGAAAGCGTGAAATTCACTGACAATTACGGAAAAACAGGCACCGGTGATCATGATCTGATTATCTACGCTAATGCTGTAATACCGTCCCCGGGATCTGCTGAGCTGGCAAAACTGCTGAATGTTGATCTCGACGAATTCGGATTTGTCAAAGAAGCTCATCTGAAGATAAATCCGGTATCATCTTCCGGCGACGGCATTTTCGCTATAGGCGCCGCACACGGTCCGGCCGATGTTGCCGATTCGATAATTCAGGCAAAAGCCGCGGCCGCAAAAATATCAACGCAGCTTATTCCGGGACAGAAAATAATCCCCGAGATAAGAGTTGCCGAAGTGCTTGAAGCGTACTGCACGGGATGTCAGACCTGCCTCAAAATATGTAAATACGGCGCGATCTATTTTGATGAAGCGAAAGCCGTGTCCGTAGTTAATGAGGCTGTGTGCAGAGGCTGCGGAAACTGCGTCGGGAGCTGTCCTTCGGGATCAATCAGATCGAAGAATTTTACGAATCCCCAACTGTTTCAGGAAGTAAAAGAAGCCGTAAGGTAAAGGAACATTTATGGATAAACAAACTCCGCAGGGAGTAAAACTCGGACCGAAGGAAAAACAGAAAGAAATCATCATAAGCATGTTCAAAAAAGCTATTGCTTCGGAAGTTATAGATACAGTTTTACTTCCGATGAAGGTTCCTTCAGGAGATTCTTATGCGTGGATACTGATAAAAGATAAGTCTTTTTTAGATAAAGCTGAGCCTTTCGCGCCGATTATGCCGATTAATGCGGCTCATGCAATCAAAAGACTTACAAGAAAAGGAAAAGCGCAGTATAAAACGGCGGTTCTGATCAGACCGTGCGAGATAAGAGCCACCGTAGAGCTTGTAAAACTTAATCAGGTTTGCCTTGACGATGTCCTTCTGATGACTTATGACTGTATAGGCGCAGTTCCGATGGATGATTTTATAAAAAATCCCGAAATAAAAGAAAAGGAGTTTGCTTCATTTCAGGCGTCCGGCGAATTCAACTCGGCCTGCATGAAAGCAGTCTGCGGTTTCTGCACTGATTTTAACCGCACATCATCTGATATTCATTTATCACTGTCAGACAGAGGTATCTTTATTTCCTCAAACAGCTGCAAAGGTGATGAATTTATAAAAAATTCAAGATTAACTCCGGATGAGGATCTGTCAGACTGGACAAAGAAGCTCGAAATTATAGAATCAGTCAGAGAAACAAAAAGAAAACAGGTTTTCGCTCAAACCGCAGGCGAAACAGACGGGATCGTGAATTTTCATAAAATATTTGAATCCTGTATCGGCTGCCACAACTGCGGAAGCGTTTGTCCGATCTGCTACTGCAGACAGTGTTTTTTCAATTCATCAGTGAATGAACAGAATTCCGATCTGAAGATCATAAGAGCAGAGCAGAAAGGAGCGCTTTCATTTCCGAACGATAAAATAATGTTCCATATAGGAAGACTTACCCACATGAGCCTTTCCTGCGTATCCTGCGGCCTGTGTTCAGAAGCATGTCCGGTAAACATACCTGTCGCGAATGTGTTCAGCTATGTTGCCGCTCAAACTCAGACAGCGTTCGATTATAAGGCCGGAAAAAGCACGGGAGATGCGCTGCCTATGCGCGATTACAGGTCAGAGGAACTCGGAGAACTCGGAGAACTCGTAAAAAGCGTTGATAAACAGGAGGGGCTTAATGCATAAAGCCGTTATAAATAAAGATCGCGATACTGCAGTCAGGGAAATGGCGTCATACCTGCTTGACAGTGGTCGTATCGGCGGTGTGTTCAGTCTTAAAAAATTCAAAGGCTCAGAAAGTGTTGATTACGGGCTGATAACTGATAAAGGTCTGCTGGAATATATTCATCCGTTCTATCCTGTAATGCCTCAAAATGCCGGACAGACGCTTTCAAAATTCACGAAAATGACAAAACCGGTACTCGCTATAATAAGGCCGTGTGAATACAGAGCGTTCGTCGAAACGGTAAAAAGAGCTCAGGGTAGTCCGGATAATTTCATTACGGTCACTTATACATGCGGCGGAGTAATACCTCTGGCCGATCATGCAAAAGGTTTGAAAAATGATGTTCTTGAGAACTACAATAAAGCCGTTTCGGAAGGGAAAAATCCTCAAAATACCAGAGAGAACTGCAGAAGATGCGAGAATTTTTATCCTGAAAACTCAGATATTCTCGTATCTGTGATCGGAGCTAAGAAGGACACGGCGGAAATATTCATAAATAATGATAAAACAAAAGGTCTGCTTGAAGGTTCAGGCATTACAATAACAAAAGGAACATTCGATAAAGCGGGACTGAAAAATATTATAGAAGAAAGAGCAACTGTAAAAAAAGAGCAGTTCACTTCAATTGACAAAATCGGAAAAGGATTAAACGGACTTGTCGAAATATTCGGAAGATGTATCGGATGCAGAGGCTGTAATTCGGTCTGTCCGATCTGCTACTGTACCCAATGCGATTTCTCATCCTCGAATTTTGATTACAACAGAACGATTATCGAAAAGGAACTTGAACAGAAAGGCGCTCTGAGGCTTCCTCCGGATACTGTATTCTTCCACATCGGCAGAATGTCCCACATGGCTTTCTCATGCGTAGGATGCGGACAGTGTTCGGATGTATGTCCGGCAGGCATTCCTGTAGGAACAGTGTTCAATAAAGCCGGTGAAGCGGTTGCCGCTGAATTTGATTTTGTTCCGGGCAGAAATGTGGAAGAAAAAATACCCGTAATGATGTATAAAGAGCAGGAATTCCCTGAAATGGGAGAATAAAAGGAAAAACAGAGATGATAACTGAAAATTCCCCGAAAATCATAAGCTTCTTATGCAAATGGTGCTCCTATACCGGAGCTGATCTGGCAGGCATTAATCGGATGTCGTATCCGACCTCGATACTTCCTATTAAGGTGATGTGTTCGAGCAGGATCGATCCCGTATTTCTTATAAAATCATACCTGAGAGGAGCGGACGGCATACTCATAGGCGGCTGACATCCGGGCGACTGCCATTACCAGGTCGGTAATTTCTATACACGGAGAAGAGTAAAAATTTTACAGGTGCTTTTCAAAAATCTCGGTCTTGACGATGAAAGAATAAGGCTATCATGGATATCGGCATCGGAAGGTCAGAAATTCGCGGCAGTCGGAAACGATTTCACTAATGCGATCAGCGGCATGGGGCAGAATGAAAGTAAAAATAATATATTCATTTAGAAAGACGGCGGGATAATTTATGAGTTTAAAAAGCAGATCAGTAATGGTAGTCGGAGCGGGAATAGCGGGGATCCAGGCTGCTCTCGACCTTGCTGAAATCGGGATTAAAGTTCATCTGGTCGAGGAATCCCCGTCAATAGGGGGCAGAATGCCTCAGCTTGACAAAACTTTTCCGACAAATGACTGTTCGATGTGCATCCTCGCGCCGAAAATGAGCGAAAGCGTAAGGCATCCTAATATAAAGATATATACAACTTCATCCGTTGATTCTATATCAGGTGCGCCCGGGGATTTTAAAGCGGTCATTACCGAAAAAGCGAAATTCGTTAATCAGGAGAAATGCGTTTCCTGCGGACTCTGCGAAGAAAAATGTCCAGTAAAAGTTGACGATGAGTTTGATATGAAGATCCGGAGAAGAGGAGCGATATCAAGATATTTTTTACAGAGTATTCCGTCAGAATATACGATCGATCCTAAAAATTGTCTTTGTTTAACAAAGGGCGTTTGCCGTATCTGCGAAAAAGTCTGTCCGGCCGGCGCGATCGATTTTAACGATAAAGATAAAAAATTTGAAATAAATGTCGGCGCGGTTATACTTGCAGGCGGAATAGATACTTTTAACCCTATTCATTTCGGTAATTTCGGATATAAAAGGTATCCAAATGTCGTGACATCATTAGAATTCGAAAGGATGCTCTCAGCTTCAGGTCCTTTGGGCGGTCATGTCGTAAGGCCGGGAGATCATAAAGAACCAAAAAGCATAGCTTTCATTCAGTGCGTCGGATCAAGAGATGAGAACATCAATCACAATTACTGTTCTTCCGCATGCTGTATGTTCGCAATAAAAGAGGCGATGATCGCGAAAGAACATATTAAAGGCCTGCAGCCGGCAATATTTTATATGGACATTCGGGCTTTCGGAAAGGACTTCGATAAATACTATGAGAAATCGAAATATAAGTACGGAATTGAATATATAAAATCAAAAGTATCGGATATTTCGCAGGATGAGGAAGGAAATCTGAAACTGAAATATGTTTTCGAGAACGGGGAGATCCAGTACAGGAAATTCGATATCGTGGTGCTTTCAATAGGACTGCAGCCGAGAAATAATATTACCGAACTTGCTGAAAAATTAAATTTCAATCTTAATGAATTCGGTTTCTGCAGATCAGAATCCTATACACCTTTGAACACATCAAGAGACGGTATCTTTGTCTGCGGAGCTCTTAATGCTCCAAAAGACATTCCCGAATCTGTGACTTCAGCCTCAGGCGCAGTTGCAGAAACCTTAAAATTCTTAAGGCTCGAAAAACAGGATCTTACAGACAGAAAGCAGGCAGTTCCGGAAAGTGATGTCTCCGGCGACAGACCCAGAATTGGAGCGTTCGTATGTCACTGCGGCATTAATATAGCCGGTGTTGTTGATGTGAAGGCAGTTTCTGAGCACGCAAGAAATATGCCGAATGTTGAGCATGCCGAGAATCTCATGTATGCCTGTTCGCAGGATTGTATGAATACTATCAAGGAAAGGATCAGAGAGCACGGGCTTAACAGGATCGTTGTTGCCGCCTGCACTCCGAGAACCCACGAGCCTCTTTTCAGGGAAACGATTGCCGAGGCGGGACTGAATCCTTATCTTTTTGAAATGGCGAATATAAGAGACCAGTGTTCGTGGGCTCACATGAATGAACCGGTGCTTGCTACGGAAAAGGCGAAGGATCTGATCACTATGGGAATTGCAAAGGCTAGAGAACTCAAACCTTTGAAAAGGCTTCCGATCTCGATTGATCCTAAAGCGATGATCATCGGTGGTGGTCTTGCCGGTATGACAGCGGCTATATCGCTTGCCGATGCGGGGCATGAAGTTTTTCTTGTCGAAAAAGATAACGAGCTTGGCGGGAACCTCAGGAATATATTCTTTAATTTTGATAAAGATCCGCAGGAACTTCTCAGAAATACAATTGAAAAAGTTAAAAATAACAGACTGATTCATTTATATATGGACACTGAGATTAAGAAGATTGACGGCTATGTCGGTAACTTTAAGACCACTCTCGCAGGTAACGGGAAGGAAGAAAATACTACAGTGGAACACGGAGCTGTAATTATAGCCACCGGTGCCGATGAACATGAGCCTGATGAATATCTTTACGGTGAATCAACAAGGATCATCACTCAGGTCGAACTTGAAAGAATGATGAAGGATAAAAAATTCCCCGGCAACCGTAAACCGCACAACATTGTGATGATCCAGTGCGTGGGGTCAAGAGAGGAAAACAAGATGTACTGCAGCAGAGTCTGCTGTACAAAAGCGGTCAAAAATGCCGGCGTGCTTAAAAAAATGCTGCCGAATGCGAATATTTATATCGCTTACAGGGATGTAAGAACATACGGATTCAGAGAGAAATATTATTCGGAACTGAGGGATAAAGGCGTGATGTTCATACATTATACACCTGAAAACAAGCCTGTAGTTCAGGCAGTGAACGAGTACGATCCCGATACTCAGGTGAATGTAACCGTTTTCGATCCTATCGTAAGGAAGAACATAGAGGTCACCGCCGATCTTCTTGTTTTATCAACAGCAATAAATGCAAAAAAAGAAAATTCCGACCTTGCAAAGATGCTTAAAGTATCTCTCAATACTGACGGAATGTTTCTCGAGGCTCACGCAAAGCTGAGGCCGGTGGATTTTGCGACTGACGGAGTGTTTCTTGCCGGACTTGCTCACGGGCCGAAAGACTGCGATGAAAGTATTATGCAGGCAAAAGCCGCAGCAAGCAGGGCGATGACATTCTTAAATAAAAAAGCTATACTTGCAGAAGGAACGATCTGCGAAGTAAACGAAAGCCGCTGTACCGCGTGCGGATACTGCGAGCAGATATGCGCTTACAACGCGATAGAAATTGATAAAGAAAAAGAAGTGGCAAAAGTCAATGATGCTCTCTGCAAAGGATGCGGAGCCTGTGTCGCCTCTTGCAGGTGCGGAGCTCTCGATCTTAGAGGATTTTCTAACGAGCAGCTTATGTCCGCCTTTGAATCTCTTGAAATGTTTAATGTACTTGAAGAATAACCCAATGAAACGGGAGTTTTAATGAAAGAATGGGAACCGAAGATACTGGCTTTACTGTGCAACTGGTGTTCATATGCCGGCGCCGATCTCGCCGGTGTTTCGAGGATGCAGTATCCTCCTAATGTGAGAGTTATCAGAATACCATGTTCGGGAAGGGTGGATCCCCTGTTTATTGTAAAGACCCTGCAGAGCGGCTATGACGGATTATTCGTATCCGGCTGACATCCGGGCGATTGCCATTACCTGTCAGGTAATTTTATAGCAAGAAGAAAATTCGCCGCGGTTAAACCGCTGCTGGAGCATATCGGAATAGAACCCGAGAGGCTTCAGTTCTCATGGATCTCTGCCGGTGAAGGTGAAAGATTCGCAAAAATAATCGAGAAGATATCCGGAGATATAAAAAAGATAGGACCTGCCAAAAGACTTGTAAAAGGAGTTATGTAATGCTGCAGGATTTAAAAGGTGCCGTAAGAAAGATAATCGAAGAGAAAAAAGCTGATCTGGTCATAGGATGGAAGCAGGGAACTCTGCCGGGAACAGCCACACCTCTTTTTATTGAAACCCCTGAAGAAGTCAGTGAACTCATATTCGACAGCACCTGCAGGAATAATCTGACTTCATATTTAACTAAAGATAAAAGAAAACTTTCGAAAGATTATAAAAAGATCGGCGTAATTGTAAAAGGCTGCGACGCAAGATCAGTCGTCCTGTATGCTGTTGAGAATCAGATCAAAAGAGAGAATGTGTTTATTATAGGCGTTCCCTGCAGCGGAGTATATGAAAAAAAGAAATTAAGAAGCGTCGCGGGCGGAAGAGAGATCCTGAGCGTAAGAAAATCCGGCATCATTGTCACTGTCAAAGGATATGATTATGAAATTTCAGTACCTGAAAAAGATGTTCTTTCAGATTCCTGCATCTTCTGCAGATATCCGGACGCCAGGGAATATGATATTTTTATAGGAGAACCGAGAAAAGAAGTTGAAGTCGATGGTGAATTTTCTGTAATAGAGGACTTTGCGAAAAAATCCGCTGAAGAAAGATGGGAATATATTAAAGCGGAGTATTCAAAATGCATCCGCTGTTATGCCTGCAGAAATGTTTGTCCGTCATGCTACTGCAACGAGTGTTTTGTGGATCAGAACAGTCCGAAATGGATCGGAAAAGCTCCCGAAACTTCAGATTCGATAGTATTTCATCTGATCCGCAATATACATATAGCCGGAAGATGCGTTGACTGCGGATCATGCGTAACCGCCTGTCCGGTCGATGTCGATCTTCGAATAATGAACAAAAAGGTTGAGAAAGAGATAAAGGAAAGGTTCAATTATACCGCCGGGCTCGATATCAATGAAAAGCCTGTGATGGCTACATTCTGCGAACACGAAAATCAAGATTTTATAATGAGTTGATCATGCTGAAAATAAAAAAAGAAAATATCAATACAATGATCGAAATGCTGATGAAGGATTTTCTGGTCTATGCTCCCGTTAAAGACGGAGTGAGAACGGCTTTTAAGGCAATTTCATCTCCGGATGAAATATCTTTAGGAAGCGTAAAATCCGAAAAATCTCCAAAAGAGATATTTTTTCCTCAGTCCGAAGTTCTGTTTGAGTATTCAAAGGACAGCGTTACTGTCCCCGAAAAAAATGAGAAGCCGTACCTGCTCTGGGGAGTGAGGAACTGTGATGTTAAAAGTATCAGGATGCTGGATAAAGTATTCGGTAACGCGCATCAGTCACCCGATAACAGTATGTTCAAGGATCCTTACTGGAAGCAGAGATACGACAGTTCAGTGATTTTCAATTTCGCTTGCAACCAACCTCTCACAACCTGCTTCTGCAACTGGTTCGGCGGAGATCCTTTTGATGAGACCGGATCCGATGTTTTCTTTATAGAAACTGAAACAGACTTTTTGTTTAAGGGAGTATCTGAAAAAGGTATAGCGCTTCTGAATAAATCGGGATTAAAGGAAGATGCCGGAGATGATAATGCCGTTCAGAAAATCAGAGAAGAAGCACAGGCAAGGATGCAGCCTGCTTCCGACATTACTCCTCTGTTTGAAAAATTATCAAAAATATGGGATGCGCCCGTATGGACAAAAGTAGCGTCGAAATGCGTCAACTGCGGAGCCTGTGCCTTCATTTGCCCGACCTGTCACTGTTTTGATGTTTCAGACGAGGGAAAGAACGGTAAAGGAAGAAGAGTCAGGCTTTGGGATGCCTGCATGTTCCCGATATTCACGTGCGAAGCTTCAGGTCATAATCCGAGAGGAAATTCAACTCAGCGGGTAAAACAGAGGGTCATGCATAAATTCAATTATTTCATGGATAATTACGGGATTCACCTCTGTACGGGATGCGGAAGATGTATAGCCGTCTGCCCAGTGAACTTTGACATCAGAGAAGTAATTAAAGAGATACTAAAATACGAAATTAAAGATAAGGTTACAGCCGATGTGTAACGGTTATTTACCTATACAGATGAGGGTGGGGAATATCCTTGCGGAAAATCCTGACAAGACCCTCAAAACCTTTGACCTTTCATTCATTAATGATAAGGACAGAGATGAATTCAGATATATGCCCGGACAGTTCTGTGAATTCTCAATACTCGGAAAAGGCGAATCTCCTTTCGGAATAGCTTCATCGCCTACAGAGAAGGACATACTTAAATTTACCGTCAACAGAACAGGATCTGTCACCAGAGAGATACATTATCTTCAGCAGGGAGACATCGTCGGAATAAGAGGTCCTCTGGGGAACTGGTATCCCGTTGAAAAATTCAAGGGTGGCGATGTTGTTATTATCGGCGGAGGATTCGCTTTCACCACGCTCAGATCTCTTCTTGTCTATACGCTTGAGCACAGAAAGGATTACGGGAAAATTACGGTCATTTACGGCGCGAGGAATCCTGATCTTCTTATTTATAAAGAGGAACTCAATGAGTGGGATAAAAGAAGTGATCTGTCGCTTCATCTAACTATAGATAGATCAGTTGAAGGTTGGACCAAGCACTGCGGTTTCGTACCGTCGATCACAAAAGAGGTCGCACCGGATCCCGCATCCTGGGCGGTAGTATGCGGCCCACCGGTCATGATAAAGTTCACTCTGCCTGTTCTTAAGGGCCTAGGTTTTGCGGACGATAAAATCTATACTTCTCTCGAACGGAGAATGAAATGCGGGATAGGAAAATGCGGCAGATGCGGAATAGGATCAAAATATGTCTGTATTGACGGGCCGGTATTTTCTTTTGAAGAACTGAAAAAAATACCAGAAGCTTTTTAGTAAAGGAGAGTTTTGATGGATAAGATAATTTTAAGCGAAATGGATGCTAATTTCAAGAACGAGATAGCTTCTCACCCCGGAGCCGAACATATACAGAGATGTTTTACATGCGGAACATGTACCGCCGCCTGTCCCGTCGCGGAAGTCCACGATGAATATGATCCGAGAAGGATAATCAGGATGTGTATCCTCGGAATGAAGAAAGAAGTGCTTTCATCCGATATTCTCTGGATGTGTTCAAGATGCTATACATGTTACGCATTATGCCCGCAGGGCGTAAAATTTTCCGATGTACTTGATATACTTAGAGAAATGGCGGTAAAAGAGGGATTTGTAGATAAGGAAAGATATCAGAAAGCGAAAGAACTCGACAAACAGCTCCAGAGCCTGAGATGCGATATAATCAACGGAAAACTTCATCCTGAAGAGAATACCGCTGAAGGTATAAAAAACAAAGTTGGTAAAATACTGAGCGAGAAATGGTAAAAAAATTGAATTATTAAACCGGAGGGGAAAATGAACGCCGATCTGAAACTGGACTGCAGAGGGTTATCTTGTCCGATGCCTATAATTAAGCTGTCAAAGGCGATCAGGGAAATAAATCCGGGTCAGGTGATCGAAATGATCAGTACCGATCCGGGATCAAAATCTGATGTTCCCGCATGGTGCGCAAAAACAGGAAATGAATTCCTCAGCATTGCTGAGAACGCCGGGGAGAATAAATTCTACATAAAGAAAAAATAATGAATTTGCGGTCAGGAGTTCGGACGAATGAAAAATAATAATGTGGGATCGGTACTTGTAATAGGAGCGGGTATAGCCGGAATTCAGTCTTCACTTGATCTCGCCGGTTCCGGTTTTAAAGTTTATCTGATGGATGAAACACCGGCCATCGGCGGAACTATGGCACAGCTTGATAAAACATTTCCGACCAACGATTGCGCGATGTGCGTCATATCCCCCAAGCTTGTAGAAGCCGGGAGACATTTGAATATAGATCTGCTGACCGGCTCGGAACTTGTGTCCGTTGACGGGGAAGCGGGTAATTTTAAGGTCAGAGTTTTTAAAAAACCACGTTTTGTCGATCTGGATAAATGTACCGGCTGCGGCGAATGTTCTACCGTATGTCCGATAACGACAGCATCTGTTTTTGACGAAAAACTCGTAAGTAAAACGGCGATCTATAAACCTTACGCCCAGGCGTCTCCAAACGCGTTCGTCATAGATAAAAAAGAGACCGCACCCTGTAAAATAGTCTGCCCATCCGGAATACATGTTCAGGGTTATGTGGCATTAGCATCAAAAGGCAAATATAAGGAGGCTTATGACCTTATCAGGCAGAATAATCCGTTCCCTTCAGTCTGCGGTAGGGTCTGCCATCATCCGTGCGAAGTTGACTGCCGCAGAGGAGAATATGATGAACCTATAGCCATCAGATCAATAAAAAGATTTATATCCGATTATGTGCACAATCATCTGGATGAATTTGAGAAAAAAGATATTCCGGTTCCTAAGGACAAAGAGAAAGTAGCTGTCATAGGCGGCGGACCGGCAGGATTAACCTGCGCCTATTATCTTTCACAAAAAGGATATCAGGTAACGATCTTTGAAAAAGATAAAAAACCCGGCGGAATGATGCGCTCCTGTATCCCGTCCTACAGGCTTTCAAGAAATGAACTGGACTGGGAGATCGGACAGATCCTCAAAGAAGGGATCGAACTTAAAACCGGCGTGAGTATTTCCACTCCTCAGGATTTCAGCGACCTGAGAAAAAAAGACTATAAAGCATTCTTCGTAGCAGTCGGAGCTCAGGTCAGCCTTTCATTAAAGATAAAAGGCGAAGATCTTGACGGGGTTTACGGAGGAATTGATTTTCTGAAAAAAGTCAATCTGGGCGAAGAGAAAGTAAATATTGGTAAAAAAGTAGCTGTAATAGGCGGCGGAAATACGGCAATTGACTGCGCGAGAGTGGCAAAAAGATTAGGCGCGGATGTAACTCTGGTTTACAGGCGGACAAGAAGAGAGATGCCGGCCGAGCGGCATGAAATTATAGCCGCCGAAGAAGAAGGAATAAATTTTAAATTTTTGACAAATCCGGTTGAAATTATCGGAGAAAAAGGGAAAATCAAATCGGTAAAATTCGCGGTAATGAAGCTTGGGGCAAGGGACAGTTCAGGCAGAAGAAGCCCTGTTCCCACTGGTGAATTCTTCACCGAAGATTACGACAGCATGATGGTCGCGGTATCACAAACTTCCGACCTTGCATTCCTAGAGGACAGCAATGTTGAAATTACAAAATGGAATACGATAAAATCTGATGAACTTACATTCAGATCAACAGGAAAAGATATATTCGCCGGCGGCGACGCGGTTCTGGGACCTGCTTCAGTCGTTGAGGCTGTCGGTCAGGCTTTCGAAGCGGCAATTTCCATAGACAGATTCTTAAGAAAAGAGGATCTGTGCGAAGGCAGAACGGTCAGAGATGATCTCATACCCGCAAAAGAACCGGATCAGTTCGTAATGAAAAAAGCGCGCGTGAAAATGAGGGAGCAGGAACCGTCGGTAAGAGTAAAGAATTTTGACGAGCATGAGCTTGGATTCTCAGAAGATGAAGTCAAAAAAGAAGCTTCAAGGTGTCTCGAATGCGGAATATGTTCCGAGTGTCTCCAGTGCGTTACTGTCTGCGAGGCAGGCGCGGTAGATCATTCAATGCTCGGTGAGACAGTTGAGATCAATGTAGGTTCGATAATAGTTTCCACAGGCGCGGCGAAATTCAATCCGACCGCACTGCATGAGTACGGATTCGGCAGATATAAAAATGTCCTTACCAGTATTCAGTTCGAAAGGATACTTGCTGCTTCAGGTCCTTTTGAAGGACATCTGCAGAGACCTGCGGACGGTAAAGTGCCTAAAAAAATCGCATGGATCCAGTGCGTGGGATCAAGAACTGAAGAATCTCCTATGCCTTATTGTTCATCGGTATGCTGTATGTACGCAATGAAAGAAGCGATAATAGCTAAAGAACATGTAAGCACAGTTGAACCTACAATATTTTACATGGATATAAGAGCTTACGGAAAGGATTTTGATAAATATTATGACAAAGCGAAGGCGACCGGAGTCAGGTTTATCCGAGGCAGGATCGGCAAGATAAAGGAAATTCCGGAATCAGGCAATCTTCAGCTGTATTATACGAACGACGACGGTACTATGAACATCGAGGAATTCGATCTTGTTGTACTTTCAATAGGACTTCACCCGGCAAAGAACATAACAGGACTTGCCGATAAGCTTAAAGTAAGGCTGAATGAATATAATTTCATAGATAATTTCGGCATATTCCCGATACAGACAACCAGACCCGGCATTTTCGTGTGCGGTCCGGCTGTATCGCCCAAGGATATTCCTGAGACTGTGATGCAGGCTTCAGGAGCGGTTGCAGGCGCGGTAGAGATACTTTCGGATGTCCGCGGAACAGAAATTACTGAAAAAGTTTATCCCGAAGAGATCGATGTAGCCGGAAAAACACCGAGAATAGGCGTCTTTGTATGCCACTGCGGTATTAATATCAGCAGCGTGGTGAAAGTAAAAGAAGTTGTCGAATACGCGAAGAAACTGCCGAATGTGGTCTATGCGTCCGACAATCTTTTTACCTGCTCCCAGGACACCCAGCAGTCAATGAAAGACATCATAAAGGAATATAAGCTGAACAGAGTTGTAGTATCTTCATGTTCACCGAGTACGCATGAACCATTATTCCAGGAAACACTGAAGGAAGCGGGGCTGAATCCTTACCTGTTCGATATGGCCAATATCAGAAATCAGTGCAGCTGGGTGCATAAAGACCATAAGGAAGACGCTACAGAAAAAGCAAAAGGCCTTACTAAGATAGCCGTCGGAAAGGCAAGACTGCTTGAACCGCTATATACTATAGCTCTTGATGTGGAACAGAAAGCTCTTATTATCGGAGGCGGACTTTCAGGTATGATAGCAGCCTTGTCTATCGCAGAACAGGGCTATGAGGTCGCTTTACTCGAAAAAAGCGATGTTCTGGGCGGCAATCTCAACAGATTATCTATAAATCCGGAAGGTAAGAGAATTGAAAGTTATATAACCGAAATAAAAGACAGCCTAGACGACAATCCGAAAGTTCACATCTACAAAAACGCTGTACTGAAAGAAATAGGCGGATACATCGGTAACTATAAAACTAAATTCATAAATTCAGAAAACGAACCGGTTGAATATAAGCACGGTGTGATAATAATAGCTACAGGTGCAAAGGAATCCAAACCGGCGGAATATCTGTACGGAACGGACAGCAGCGTAATTACTCAGCTGGAGTTTGAAGAGGAATTTGAAAAAAATATTAAAATTTACCAGAAACTCAAGAATATTGTAATGATACAGTGCGTCGGTTCAAGGGACGAAAAGCGGCCTTACTGTTCAAGAGTATGCTGTACTCAGGCTGTAAAAAATGCGATCAGACTAAAGGAAATGAATCCTAAAATCAACATTTATATTTTCTACAGAGATATCAGAACTTATGGGTTTAATGAAAAATATTACCGTCAGGCAAGGGAACTTGGAGTTGTATTTATCAAATACGAATCGGAAAATAAACCCATCGTAGAAATTGACGATAAAAATCTGGTGCTGAAAAATAAGGGACTCGCGGTCCGCATCAAAGATCATATACTCGGTCAGGAACTGGTTATAAATCCCGACAGGATAATTCTCGCTTCCGCTATGGTTCCGAGGGAAGATGCCGTCACACTTTCCCAGATGCTCAAGATCCCTCTCAACGAAGATAATTTCTTTATGGAAGCGCATGTAAAGCTCCGTCCGGTGGATTTTTCCGCGGAAGGTATTTTCCTTGCGGGTCTCGCTCATTCGCCGAAAGGGATAGAAGAGACAATTTCACAGGCTAAAGCAGCCGCGGAAAGAGCATGCACGATCATCTGTTCGGATAAATATATTTCCGAAGCTAATATCGCGAAAGTTGATATTGATGTGTGCGCAGGATGCGGAATGTGCGTAGCGGTTTGCCCGTACGGTGCTCCGGAATTATTCTGGAGGAACGGAAAAGAATACGCCCATATAAATACAGCTTTGTGTAAAGGATGCGGAAGCTGCGCTTCGGTATGTCCTTCCGGAGCGATGCAGCAGCTCGGATTTAAAGAGGAACAGACTCTTGCCATGCTCAATGAAGCACTTGAGGCTTGGTAAAAGATAGTTATTGCTTATTCTTTTACGCTCATACCTTCGTAGTGATAGTCATAAATACTGAAGATGTTTTCGTTAATGTCAAAGACGATAAATTTATCTTTTTTGAAAGTAAATAACATATCCGTCGGCGTATGCGACTCGATTATCTTTAACTGATCAAATATAAGCGTATTCTGGAACTCGCCGTTTTTAAACACATCTATCGAAGGATTATGTTTGACTCCCTCAGTTCTTTTCTGGGATACCCACACGAGAAGCTGACCGTATTTATCTGTATAGATCCCGTTCATTACCGACTTCAGCTTGCAGTTGGGAATAAGCTTCTGTCCGTTCCATACAAAACCTGAAGTATCCTCATAGTGCTTTTTTTCTTCGGGATTATATTCTATCCGCGCATTATGTTTGGAGATTATACCGAGAAGCTTTCCCTGCTTATCCGCCTGATGTATCTGATAGTTTTCGGGAAAGTTCGGCGCGAAATAGATATTCCCTTCAAAATACGCGAAAGGCATAAAAATTATTTTTGCGCCTTCGATATCCATAGGATCCTGTTTAGGCGGTATTGAATGAATGAGCGTTACCTGTTCGTACTTTTTGTTCTTTATAATGAAATCATTGCCTATAAAAGGTTTTTCTTCCACCAGATTGAATGTGGGTTTATATCCGAGTATTTCATCATCCCCGATACCAATGTCCACAGCCCCGTAATATAATCCCGGCATTACCGCTGTTATGTGCCTGCTGAAGATGCCTCTCCTGTCATATAAAGAAACTTTTGCGGCTTGTGGTGAGCACACAGTAACTGAATCTCCGATTATCGTAATATCCTGAGCTCCGTCAATCTCTGCCGGCCCGGTGCCTCTGCCGGAAAAGCTGAGTACGAATTTTCCGTCCGGACCGTATTTAAAAACTTTCTGCAGTCTCGGATCGAGAATATAGAAATTACCTTCTGCATCAATTTCAAAATCTGAAGCCGATGTAAAGCTGACGAGACTGTCGCCTGTGTTTCCTTCGATCGTGATCCTGCCGTCCGTAACGAACTTTAGCGCCGGATTTGCAGGCAGGTTCTTGTTCTGATAATGTTTTACTCCATCCTTTTCGACTATAGTGCATGTTTCCTCTTTAGAGCATCCGTATAAGCACAACAGAAGAATGAGTCCGGGAATAATGTGCTTGAGGATCTTACTGAATATTTTCATTTGTTCTTCTCCTATCTGAATGGTTTTAATAAAATCCAAAGGATTATTTTGATAAGTATAATTAAAGGCAGTCCTACAAGAACGGTTATCAGTATTAAGATCGTAAGTCCGACAGACAGACTGAGCACAATTCCTGTAATCGGCAGGATCAGAAAAATAACCAGAGCAGTCATAATACCGGTGAACAATACTGCTACAATAGCGATAAACAGGAAAGCGGCCGGATTAGTTATCTTTTTACCATTAATTTCAATATTAGGCATTTGTTTCTCCATAATAAAGTATATGTAGGATAATAAAAATATGTCCTCAAAGCAACATTAAAAACATTTGGATTTTATTTGAAAAAAACTCTTGACATTTGATTTTATATTTAGTAAATTTACTACATAGCGAAAGTGCTAAATATTGAAATAAAACAAAATAAGGAGATACAAAATGGGAGCTTTACATGTACATGACGCAGACTTCGACAAAGAAGTAATCAAATCCGAAATACCCGTGCTGGTTGACTGCTGGGCCGAATGGTGCGGTCCGTGCAGAATGGTCGGGCCTACGATCGATAAACTTGCAGATGAATACAAAGGTAAGATAAAGATCACTAAGCTTGATGTTGATCACAATCAAAATACGGCGATGAAATATCAGATCCAGTCAATACCTACGATGATGATATTCGTAAAAGGCGAAGTTGTGGACGGATTTATAGGCGCCCACCCCGAAGCAAGCATCAGGGCAAAACTCGATAAATATATAAAAAAATAAGGCTAAAAAATGAAAAAAATAATAATGATACTTATTTCGGTTACGCTTATGGTTTTTGCTGCCGGGAATAAAAATGTCACAAATGTGACTGATGCAAATTTTCAGAAAGAAGTTCTGGAATCAAAATTACCTGTTCTTGTAGATTTTTGGGCTCCATGGTGCGGCCCTTGCAGAACGCTCGGACCTATTATCGAAGAACTGGCGAATGAAAATTTTACAAAAATGAAATTTGTGAAAATGAATGTGGATGAAAACAATAAAATCGCAGGCTCTTTCGGCATCCGTTCAATTCCGACGGTTATAATATTCAAAGACGGTAAAAAAGTCGATAGTTTTATCGGACTTAGGGGTAAGCAGGAGATTAAAGCTATAATAACAAAACATTTTATTCAAGAAAAGACCGAAGCTAAAGCTGTTCCAAAGGAAGAATCAATTAAAGCTAAACCCGCAGAAAAGAAATGAGTAAAAACTATATTAAATTAATTTCAACATCATCAGGAGCGCTTTTAGGCTACGCTTACTATTATTTTATCGGGTGCGCAGGCGGAGGATGAGCCATAACATCGAATCCGTGGGGTTCGGTATTCTACGGCGCTTTTTTCGGGTATTTAATTTCAGGACTATTTTGCGTTAATAAAAAAGGAGAGAACGATGAAGGTAAAAGCGATTCAGACGGGTGACCTTTCATTTGAAATTGACCAGTTCGGTCATAAATATACATTAGATACAAAAAAAGAATTCGGCGGAACAGATAAAGGCCCGTCTCCAAAAGCCCTTCTTCTGGGCGGACTTCTGGGCTGCAGCGGTATGGATGTGGCTTCGATATTAAAGAAGATGCATGTGGAATATGATGAACTGTTAATGACCGCGGAAGCCGAACAGACCGAAGATCATCCTAAAGTATATAAAGATATTTTCCTGGAATATTTAATTAAAGGAAAAGATGATCTTGATATAGAAAAGATCAAAAGAGCGGTTGAGCTTTCTATGACCAAATACTGCGGCGTATCCGCAATGCTGAGGAAAAATAGCCCTATACACTATAAAATATTTCTCAACCAAAGGCTTATCCATGAAGAACGATCAGAATAAAAAAACATATATGAACAACCATGAAAAGCTCGCGGTTATATTCAAGGCTTTGAGTAATTCTAAAAGGATCAACCTTCTTCTTGCTTTAAGATCCGAGGGCTGCAGGGTCGGAAATATGGCTGAGTGCATCAATGAGCCGTTTCCGATCGTTTCTCAACAGCTTGCCATATTAAAAAAGCATGGAGTCGTGTCCAAGACAAAAAATAAAAAAAATGAAGCTTTTTATACTGTTGTTGACGAATTCGCCGGAAGAATTCTGGATATTATAGAGGAATTCGACCTGAAGACGGTCAAGGGTTAGGAAAACGCATTTTTTATTTTATGATTACAAACTTCCCGACAAAATGATTTTATTTTTGTCAAAATTTGAGAGTGTAAATATCTAAAAACACTAAATCGTAAAACATATTTTGCGATTTGTGGTAATTATCACAAAGTGTATTTTACGATATTGACAAAATATGTTAAATTGCTTAAATTATACTTTGTTATGTACTAACGAAATCAACAAGGGGAATTATGTCAGTTGAATATTTTAGAAAAAAACAGATGATCCTGCAGAATGATCTGACTTCAGAATTCGTAAGAACCGGATATTTGAAGCAGATAAATACAAAAGAAAGGCTTGTAGGATTGATAGGGCCAAGAGGCTCAGGTAAAACTACGCTATTGCTGCAGTACCTGAAATCAGATTATGATATAATGGATTCGCTTTATATGTCTGCGGACGATATAATAATGAGCGATACTACGATATATAAGGTCGCTGATGAATTTTATTCGCTGAACGGAAAGGTTCTGATAATTGACGAAGTTCATAGATACAGAGACTGGGCAAAAGAGCTTAAAAACATTTACGATTCCTTCCCAAAGCTGAAGATCAGGTTCAGCGGGTCTTCAATGCTTAATATTCTTCATGAGCAGTATGACCTTAGCAGAAGAGCTTTCATAGTTAAAATGAATGAGCTGTCTTTCAGAGAATATCTGGAGTTCAAATATAAAATAAAATTCGACTCATATCTGCTCAGCAATGTACTGAATGACAGCGTAAAGATTTCGAGCAGTCTGATAGCTAAACACTCATACATTTTTTCTGAATTTAAAGAATATCTGAAGATAGGCTGCTATCCGTATTTTATGGAAATACCAGAGAATTACAGCGTAAAACTCTTCAATTCAATGCAAAAAATAATTTTTGAGGATATTCCTTCTTTGAACAAAATCGAATTCTCTAATTTATCGTTTTTTCAAAAACTTATACATAAAGTTTCTGCGGCAAAAGTTCCTTATAAAGTAAATCTGGCGCAAATGTCCGCAGAACTGGGAATATCACAGCCGACGCTTTATACATACCTGGGAATTCTTGATAAATCGGGGATATTCAGTGCTATAAGAAAATACTCGGATAAGGTTTCCAAAAAACCAGATAAGCTTTATTTCAGAAATACTAACATACTTAACACATTTGCGAATGAATTTGATTTTGAAATTGATCAGGGAACATTCAGAGAGACTTTTTTCGTGAACTGCTTTGAAGGATCGGCTTACTATTCAGACATCGGAGATTTCAGGATCGGGGATTCTATCTTCGAGATCGGCGGTAAAAACAAAGATTTCAAGCAGATTCAAAATATCGAAAATTCATTTCTTGTTATTGATACAGATATGACCATGAATGAGAGAAAAATCCCTTTATGGCTATTCGGGTTTTTAGAGAAGTAACCACACTATTTTATTATCACGAACTTTCCGACGAAATCATCTTTCTTGTCATCAGCATCCTGTACACTGAACAGATATATTCCTGATACGACAGCCTGATTGTTATCGCTGATCAGGTTCCAGTACGCGCCGTTTATACCGTACCAGTATGGCACATTCCATTCCGAATTACCGTTATGTGTAATTACCTTGACAAGGTCGCCTGCAAGAGTGTAAATTCTGATAACGCTTCGTTCAGGTATGTTCAGGAACACGATCTTGCGGTATTCCTCGTCATAAGTGTATTTGCCGTCAAGTACTTCCCAGCCCATTTCCGCATAATCAACATCGCCCCGGTACGGATTCGGTACAACAACGACATCATCAGTTGTTGTAAGTGTTGAAGTAACTGTTGCAGTTGCATTTGATTCCGGGCTGGACTTGATAGATGGTACACCCATCTTCGGTGCGCCGTAATCCGAAGCCGTAACCGCTATGAATTTCTGCTGGGCAATCGTCTGATCGTGAAGCACGAACTTGTAATTCCTAACTTCATCCCAGCCGGGATAAGGACTCGGCGCAGTTGTGCAGGTAAATGTCATTTCATTCCCGACAGAATGATCCTGAGTAAGATCATTGTTGTCGCCGAACGGCACTAATTTAAATTTTTTAGTACCGACAGTAATTAATACAGGGTAATTATCAGGAAACAGGTATATAGAATCCGCAGGAATCGGATTACTGCAATAATCGCTCGGAACGGCTACATTCTGGTACGAATAATTCATCCTGTCAACGCTGAATATCGTAGTAAAATTTTTAAGCTGCCTGTCCGGGGACAGTTCAATGTGATAACCCTCAAAATCGTGCAGCCTTGTGTAAGGATCAAAAGCAAATTCAGGGCCTGCGACTCCGATGGTACCGTCGTCTTTTGTATAAAATTCATGACTAGTCCATTCTACGATGATATCATTATCAAACTCAGTGACTTTGATCTTGGGCGGCGGCGGTGGCGGTGGATTTGAGAAATCAGGAACGCCGTCTCCAGCATCGAGCCTGCCATTGTCAAATCCGTATCTGATCCAAGTGCCTTGTGGAACAATACCTGTTTCTTTATCATACTTGACCATATAACCGTAGCCTTCACCATCAGTCAGGTTACCCGTGATACCGTAATCATCTTCGGCATGCTGCCTGCCGTATCTGAGAATATCATCTTCATTTGAAGCCGGATTACCGTAATGGTCAGTGACCGGAGATGTGAAAGATGTCATTTCAAAATCATTTTCACCAGTATCAGGCCCAAGATAACTTGTATCAAGCCACCAGCAGAAAGTATCGCCTGCAAGATCGCCGAACAGCGCATCGGCGCCTATATCCTCGCCGTACCAGCCATCCTTCTTAGTCTCGCCCCACCTTTTTACAGGCGTATCGAGCATAGGAGTATCATAAACCCTTTCTGCCCATACGACATTATAAAAAGCATCATACCATCCCTGATCATAAAGAGAGACATCGAGACCATCACCCAGGTCAACGGTGTTTGAATCAAGATAGTTTGGATCCTGTTCCAGCCTGGTATGAAAATTTTCGCTTACCATATAAGCTAAAGTCAGCTTAAGCGAATCTCCGTAAGCGAATTTCCATATCTTCTTATTCTTAAAATCATCAACTTCACCGTCTTGGTCACTGTCAATGGCGACATTAACATAACTCTCATTCCCGAGTGGACCGAAACCTAAAAGAAACCAGCATTGCATACCGTTAGCAAAATCGTTCATTTTTTTGATGCTACCATCAGGGAATTCATTCTCAAATTCCGTACCTGTAACAATCCACGGCTGATATTTATCTGCTTGTTGTATAGGAGTACCGTCAATTTGATGATCCATACCGAGGTAAACTTCTCTTATTGCAGTTTGGTTATAATCAAATTCATCATTCGACATGACCATATATCTGCCTATATCTCCTATCGGTATACCTTCAGTCCGCCCACCGTATATCAGACTAAGACTGTCGTAATTTGTATCGTCATACCCCTTTTGCTTTGGAGTAAGATCATATTGCCAGTCTATATGCAAGCCTGTTTCCCAGCGCGGACCCCAATCGTAAATATAGCTAAGATCATAAGTCACAATATTAAATGAATATCTGAGGTTAGGATTAGGATTTCTTAAAACCCGAATCGTGAAAACTCCTGTTGCACCATCAAGCTGATTACCCGCACCAGGTTCGATAGATGACATATCACCGTTAAAATTGTATGTTCTGCCATCATTATCTGCGGACCATACCATATTCATATCAACGGATTTTGTCTCTCCCGAAGCAGGATCAAAATAACCGTCCCATTTTTCAATAAAACCGCAGATATCATCCTGATAATTATAATCCACTAAGTTTATGTTATTTGTAGTAGGAGCTACAGCAGTTCCGATAAAAAAATCATATATATCTTTTTTATCCTTATTCCTGTTATATAAAGTGTAATCCAATATTACTAATTTCTTAGCATAATCATAAGGCCACGCGTAACTGGTTTGCTTTATCTCTATACCTAAAGGAATATGACTTCTGCTTTCAAAAAAATCCCATGTGTATTGCTTTGTTGATTTATCTGAGTAACATGCGGTAAATTGTTCGTATGCGGTTGCTTTAGGATCGTAAACATCTTGAAAAAGACAGTTCAACTTTCCTTCGACATTTGAAGATTCTGTTATCTTCCCTAATAATTGACCTGACGGATCTTCATTTAAATCAGAAGGCACCATTTCATAACCTGCAAAAGTATAAAAATCAAAAGCTGTCGAAACTAAAGGACCCTGGAATATTTTCGAGCTATTACCTAGAATTGAAACTGATGCGGAATCAAGATAACCTCCGCACCAAATTGCAGAAATATTCATATACTCTATGCCTGATCCTGCTGGCATTTCTACTGCGATTGATTGTTTACCTGTACATTCATCTGTAAAATAACCTGCATCCGGATCAAATCCATTTAAAGTTGGTCTACTATTAGTTATACATCCGAAATTCGTCATATTCATTTTAATTGCACCAGCTCTGTGGGTTCGGTTCTGTATCAGGTATGGATTGAAGTATTTGCCAACTTTGATTGAATCGGGTAATGATTTTTCAAGAGCATCAATATTGAATAACGGTTGGGAATAGAGAGATAACAATCCTGATAAAAACAAATAAATAAATAAATGTCTGTTTGATCTCAATTTGACTTTCCCCAATATACTTCTCTCTATTACAGAATATAAGGATGAAAGGATTTATTTACAAGCTTTTAAAATTTCTTCCTTTATATCTTGACAAATGCATGCTATTGTATTACATTGTATATTAAATAACATAAGAGGTATTAATTATGACAAAAATAGTTACCATGAGAATTGACGAAACAGTATTGGAAAGATTTATGAAATTTGCCAAAATTGAAAACAGATCTCTATCAAATTTTATCGAAACTGCTACCCTGAAATATATAAATGAAGTCGAGTATGTAGATGATTTTGAGATGAAAGATATTTTAAACGATAAAGAATTGACGGCTAAACTTAAAAAAGGCAGTGATGATGCTAAAAACAAAAGAGGCCGTTTTGCCGAAATTTAAAGTATTTGAAACTGATCAATTTATTTCTGACATAGAAAATCTGCCTAAGAATATTAAAGGTAAACTTTTTACTAAAATTCAAAAATTGGTTTATTTTCAGATCGCTGAAAATCCATATTATGGCGGTAACATAAAGAAACTTAAAGATTACTCGCCTGAAACTTGGCGTTTCAGATTTGGTAATTATAGAATGTTTTATGAAATTGATTATGCAGAGAGAATTATATTTATAATTGCTTTAAAGCAAAGAAAAGATGCTTATTGAGATTAACACATTAAAGTGCGGAAATTATTTTCACGACTTCATCAGAAGTTGTTTTCAGATCATTGTGTACAACAGTGGCTTTAATATGTGTAAATTTTGTAGCATATCTTTTATCGTAATATTCTTTTAAGAACCATTCGCAGAATTCATCGATCCGGCCATGTTTCAGCATAAGAAGAAGCTCTTCAATCCTTTCATGACCGAGAGCTATCTTTAAAAACTCCGATCGTTCTACAGTCCGATAAGCTCTTTCGATCCCGTTTGAAAAATATTCGGCTTTGATCCTTTCAACCCTTTTTGTCATGTCTGATCTTACTTCAATGACCGGTGATTCAAGCAGCTTTGAATAAAGCTTATCGGGTATATTGAATTTAGAAATTCTTTTACTCTCACTTTCCGAGATGAACGGCAGGTTTGATATTTTCTCCGAAATTATCTGTTCGAACAGTCTGTTCTCGAACTGCATCTGATTCTGAGGTATATCTTCAGTTTTGACTTCATAGCGGATATGTCCGAACAAACTTGATGCGTGTCCGGCGGCTTTTTCAATGTCGAAGACAGGGACTTTTCCGGTCAGGTTTTCAATTATCTGTGTTTTACCGCATCCGGTAAGTCCTGAAAGTATTATAAAGTTCAGACTTGACGGGTCTTCGTAAAAGAGCTGATAAATCTGATGTCTGTAAGATTTATATCCCTCAAGGACTTTTCTACATTTTATACCGTGCTGTGAAAAGCAATGACAGGCTGCGGAGCTTCTTCCGCCGCCGCGCCAGCAGTAAACGATGATATTTTTCGTTTTAAGATTTTCGCAGAAGGATTTAATTCTTTCCGCTTTATTATCAGCGGATTTCAAAGCAAGGAATAAAGCAGCTTGCGGTGATACCTGCTTGTACAGAAATCCGACTTCGTCGCGCTCGGAATTGTTCAGGATCGGAAAGTTTATCGCACCAGGGAGATGATCTTCATCAAATTCAGCTTCGGAACGGACATCGACAGTTATGATATTCTTATTACCGCGATAGTACTCAATCCAGTCTTCAGCGGAAATGAGTTCAGGCTCATCAGAAAAATAACCGTGATAACTTTCCGGAAGCTTAGATATTTCAGCTTCGTTGTCTTTTACGAATTTTATTAAATGAGACCGGTCTTTTTTTCTGTTTTCCATCTATTTTGTAACAGGATCAATTACTCTTCCGGCGAACAGGATAGTCCCCGAAACCTTTTCTTTAATAAAATAGAAGAACGGATGATCAGCCCTGAAAGTAGCGAAATCACTCGGCGGAGGCATTGATTTCATTCTCATAACGACTGCCGTTGCGGCTGCGGCTTCGGTTCCCTCTTCGTCAACGGCGATAAAAGTTTTATGAATTATAGCTGAAATAAAAAGATCTGTTTTTCCGTTCATTTTAGAGAAATCCGCTGATTTGGAGAAAGCTTCTTTCATTCCGAGTTTGCTCATAAGTTCCCTCAGTTCGTAAGAAAGCGACATCTTGAATTTCGGGAAAAAAACATCAACCTGCTTTCCATTCAGCGATTCTGTATATTTCACCAGATCCTGATATGTAAGTTTTTTTTCTATATCTTTGAGTCCGTCTCTTTTCTTTGGAAGAAGAACATACATTGAAGCATCCCCGCCTTCGTACGGCATTTCAATGAACTGAAGTTCGGCATTTTCAAAATATTTAAAATGATGTTTCATATTCATCATATCAACGGTAACAGTGCCTTTTGCAGCGAAAAACTCTTCTTGTTTTGTATTGTGTTTCTTAAATTGTTCCGCCCACTGAGCTTTAAAATAAACCGCGTTGGTGAGAACGAGTTTTGTAAGTGAATCAAGTATTCCTTTCGGGATAAGGTCTTTGATTTTATCCTTTGTCTTTTCAGCTACCCAGTCGTTTATGATCTTTCTTGATTTTTCGGACTCGGAAAAGTTAAGGTTTTCAGCTTCGGCTTTATAAAAAGTTTTATTTATTCTTAAAAATTCATCAAGAAATTTAAAGCCGTCAGCAAGCCAGAGTTTGTTTGCGATGCTTAACACAAGATCACCTTTTTGAGAAATTTCATTTATTGACTGTGTAACTTTACCGAAATTCTCGTGAAAATTATCATTGTTCGCGGAGAATTCGAGCGCTTTAGACATTTCGGTTTCTGTTTTGTTGGCCGATCCGGCGTAGGTCATAGCAAGCGCAGATGTTATGCTGTAAGGTGAAATGAAGATATTGTCGTTCTCTTCCGCGATGATCTTGTAAGCTTTCATCATAAAAATATTATTGCTTTCAGAGATCATTTTAGGATCTGTCTGTTTCTGAACTTTTTCGGGATTTCCGCTGAATAAGGTCATTCCGAATGCCGATAAAAAAATCAGCGTAAAAAATAAGAACGCTTTTCGCATAAGAGCCTCCCATTTTAAATATCATTTTCTTTAAAGTTCAATCTTTCGATAGAGACAGCTTTGCCTGTTTCGCTGTCAGCGACTATGAAAACGCCGTTGAATCTTGCGTCACCTTCTGCTATTTCATATTTGAACGGGGTTTGGAATCTGAATCTGTTCAGGGCGGTTTCGGTTTTCATGCCTATTACGCCGTCGAACGGTCCGGTCATACCGGCATCGGTGATGTATGCGGTGCCTTTCGAAAAAATCTCTTCATCCGCGGTCTGAACATGCGTATGAGTTCCTATAACGGCTGTGGCATATCCGTTCAGGTGTTTTCCCATAGCCACTTTTTCGGCTGTGGCTTCGGCGTGAAAATCCAGAATTGTGATCTTAGCCTGCGAGTTCATTTTTGTTATAAACTCGCGCATGTTTTTGAACGGGCAGTCGATAGGCGCCATAAATGTTCTTCCCTGAAGATTAATTACGCATACTTTTGCTCCGTTCGAAGCATCAGCGACATAAAATCCTCTTCCGGGAACGCCTTCAGGATAGTTCATCGGCCTGATGATATTAGTATATGCGGGATTGTTAAGTGTATTATGGAAAGCCGCGAAATCCCAGATATGGTTCCCGCTGGTGATTACATTGATCCCGAGAGAAAAATATTTTCGGGCCAAACCTTCCGATAAACCCTTGCCTGCGCGCGTATTCTCGCCGTTGACTATGATGAGATCGGGACTGTATTTCAAACGAAGTTTCGGAAGAGCCTTCTCGAGAATAAGCATTCCAGGCTCTCCCACAACATCCGCAATGAATAGAATTTTGGTATCCATTAATTCCTTTGCAAGCTATTTTGCGATGCTGCTTGCTCTGTATTCTCTTATTACCGTAACTTTGATATGTCCCGGGTATTTCATTTCGTTCTGAATTTTTTCGGCTATATCGCTTGCAAGCATATCTGCTCTGGCGTCGTCCACCATCTCGTTCTCAACGAGAACCCTGATCTCTCTTCCCGCCTGGATGGCATAAGATTTCGTAACTCCTTCATAACCCATCGCGACAGCTTCAAGTTTTTCAAGTCTCTGAAGATAGTTTCCGAGAGTTTCTCTTCTGGCGCCGGGTCTCGATGATGATATCGCGTCTGCGGCCATAACAAGAGAGGCGATCGGATGCATTATAGGCGCGTCTTCGTGATGGGAGGCTATGGCGTTAATAATAATTTTATGTTCTTTATATTTTTTGGCGAGTTCTATTCCCAATTCGACATGTGTTCCTTCCTGATACTGGTCAACCGCTTTTCCGATATCGTGAAGAAGTCCGGCCCGTACGGCAAGTTTGACATCGTAATCGAGCTCGGCAGCCATAAGACCGCAGAGTTTCGCACATTCGATAGAATGCAGAAGTACATTCTGCCCGTAGCTTGTTCTGTAGTTCAGTCTTCCTACAAGCTTGATCAGGTCAGGATGAAGATTATGAACTCCGAGTTCCATTACAGTGTCCTGACCGAGTTCTTTGATCTCATTTTCAAGTTCTTTTTTAGACTTCTCAACGATCTCCTCTATCTTACCCGGATGAACTCTTCCGTCCTGTATAAGTTTTTCAAGAGCGTTTTTTGCGATCGCCCTTCTGTAAGGATCGAAACCGGACAGAACGACCGCTCCGGGTGTATCGTCAACAATTACTTCGATACCGGTCGCCTGTTCGAACGATCTGATATTTCTGCCTTCCCTGCCTATTATCCTTCCCTTAATCTCATCGTTCGGAAGGTTTACTACGGAAAGCGTAGTATCGGCGCTGTGATCCGCCGCAGTTCTCTGTATCGCGTTCACAATTATATTCTTGGCTTCTTTATCGGCAGTGTCTTTAGCCTGATCTTTTATATCTTTAATGATCTTGGCGACGCTGTTTTTCGCATCGTTGATCAGCTGATTTTTCAATTCTTCGATAACCTCTTCTTTGGTCAGTCCCGAAATTTTCTGAAGTTTTTCAAGAGCTTCCTTATGTTTAGCATCAACTTCTTCTTGTTTTGTATCAAGATATTTCTTTTTATCCTCGATTGACTGTTCTTTGCTTTTGATCTCTTTTTCTTTTTTGGTAATTTCTTCGGTCTGCTGCTTAATTGCGTTCTCTTTATCTTTTAATTGCAACTGCTCTTTGAAGATATCACTTTCTTTTTTTCTCATCTCATCTTCGAATTTGTCCTTTTCCTTGGAAATCTGATCCTTCAATTTTATTTCTTCTTTAAGGACATTCGCCTGAGAATCTTTTCTTATCATTTCCGCTTCTTTTCTGGCTTCTGACCTTATTTGTTCTGCATGAGATTTCGCTCTTCCGATCTTGCTTTCTGTTCTCCACTTAAAAAATAATAGCCCGAGCGTAAACGCAACCGGTATTGATATTAGGTAAATGTAGATATTCATGTGCATACTCCTTATAAATTTATATTAAACGGACTTTCGTCCTGATTTGCATTAGGATTTTATGAAATTCTAAATGATTAAAGTAAAAAATATCCGGCTCTTTTAGTAGATAGCAGCTACTTTTGATAAGTTGGGAATCGTGTTGATCGTTTCATAGTCCACTACCCTAAAGAGGGCCGCTTTTTTCATCGGAGGAGGCTTTATGGCGCGATATTTCATAACGAAACCCTTTTCTATTTTTTTGATACTACTACATGAAAGAGCCGAATTTTCTGTGTATTTCAAAGTCCTATATCACCGAGAATTTTTTCTATATCCGAAAGATTTTCTCTGTAGCTTTTATCTCTTTTAAGGAATTCGGCGGTTATATTTAAAGCTGCAAGTACCGCGATCCTTTTTGTGGAGTTTTCCTTTGTAATATTTTTGGCTTCCTCCATTTTATCGATAACATGCTGTACTACTTCCCTGATATATTCTTCCTGGTCGGTATTTACTATAACTGGAAATTCTTCTCCCAGAATATTTACTTTAATTGAAGATTTCATAAAAAACTAAATTTATAAAAGCTTATCCAATTCTTCCAATTCTGTTTCCACATCGGAATTATCTTCAGGCTTTTTATCCTTTTTTTCTTCTTTTTTTACAACCGGTTTAACTTTTGTTTCAGGCTGGTCTTCTAAGAAAAGCGCATCCAGTTCGGCAAGTTTTTCCTCGATCTCATTGACTACTTTCTGATTGTCTTTCGATAATTTTTCGTTCTCTTCTCTGATCTTCGCATTTTCCGCGGTCAGATTCAGATTTGATTTTTTTAATTCTTCGGTCTCAGATATCAGCTCTTTGATCTTTGATTCTTTTTCTTTGACTTCAGTCTGCAAACTTTTAATCTTATTTGCGGCTAGCGTGATTTTTTCCTTAATGTCTTTATAGTCCATAAAGCATCCTCATTTTTTATCTTATTTCAATGTTAAGGTCTTTTTTAAGACCGCTAATTATTTTTTCAAGCATTTTCTCAATTTCTTTATCGTTAAGCGTTCTTTCTATTGACTGAAAAGTCATTCTGAAAGTATATGATTTTTTATCTTTACCAACCTGTTCGCCTCTGTAAAGGTCAACTACCGTCACTTCTGTCAGCAATACGCCGGTTGTTTTTTTGATAAAATCACTGATTCTTTCAGCGTTTTCGTTAATATCTATAAGAACTGATATGTCTTTTACCACTTTCGGATATTTAGAGAGTTCTCTGATCCCGAACTCCGGTTTGCACATAAGTTTTGCTAAAGCGTCAAAGTCCGCTTCAAGACAATAAACTTTCTGTCTGATCTCAAAAACATCAGCCGCGCTTTGGGCTAAAGCTCCGAACGAGCAGATTCTGACATTATCAATAAAAACCGACAGCGACTGATCATGATCAAAATATTCAGGCAATTCAACAGGAGCGTATTTAAGCGGTTTATTCGTAAAGCTTTTCAAAAAAGCTTCGGACAGACCTTTTATATCATAGAAATCGAACTGGGATTCGGGTTCATTCCATGACTGGAATTTTCTTGTGCCGGTCAGAAGAACGGCAACGGAGTTGTTCTCGGTTATAATACCGTCCTTATAATAAAAGATTTTGCCTGCTTCGTAAACAGCTATCCTTTCGTATTTCCGTCTTATGTTTTTGTCGGCAGTCTGAAGGAGAGAAAGTATTATCGAATTTCTTAAATGGTTCATTTCCTCGTTCAGGGGATGTTCAATTTTTACAGGCAGTTTACCGAACGGGAGGCAGAATTTTTTATCCACCATGCTTTTGCTTAAAGTTTCTACAAGACCGAGATTTTTCAGGCTCGCTCTGATTTTATCAATGATATCTTCCTCGGGATCTTCATTTGGTTCAAGACTTACGGAGGAAAGAGTTATTTCCGGAATTTTTTCATACCCGTAAAGCCTGACCGCTTCTTCGATCAGGTCGATCTCTCTGGTTATATCCGGTCTGAATGTGGGAATGTCAACCGAGATCAGATCATGTTCTTTCTGAGATGTTTTAAGGCTGATCTTTCTGAAGCTATTAATAATAAAATCGGCGGAAATATAAAAGCCGAGTACTTTCTCTGTCCTTGAAATTCTCAGATCAATAATTTTATTGCAGATCTTAACAGGGTAAGCGTCTGCGATCCCTTTTAGAGTGCGGCCTCCAGCAAGCTCGTTTATTAGAGAAGCCGCTCTGTTTATTACATATTCCGAATCATTCGGGTCTATTCCGCGTTCAAATCTTTGAGAAGAATCCGTATGAAGGTTCGTGAATTTAACGGTTTCCCTTATATCCGCCAGGTTGAAGTAGGCTACTTCCAGAAGCGCATCGGCCGTGTTCTCGGTTACGCTGCTGTTCAGTCCGCCCATAACTCCCGCAAGAGCCACCGGTTTGTCAGCGTCGCAGATCATGAGGATATTATCGTTTAATTCAAATTCTTTATTGTCAAGCGTCGTGAATTTTTCACCTTTGTGAGATTTGCGGACAATTATCTTTTGCCCGGAAATATAATTAAAATCAAACGCATGGAGCGGATGACCCGTTTCCAGCATTACGAAATTTGTAATATCAACGATATTGTTTATCGGTCTTAATCCGACTGCGGATAACCTTTCCTTAAGCCAGGCGGGAGATTCCTGAATTTTAACATCCTTTATCAACCTTGCGCAGTATCTCGGGCAAGCCTTGCTGTCTAAAAGCTCGACACTGACATTATCCAAAGTTTTCTCTTCGCATTCGGACAATTCAAATTCGGGTATATTCAGTTTAGAATTCGTCATAAAGGCAAATTCTCTGGCGAAACCTATGTATCCGAGCGCATCGGCTCTGTTAGATGTAACTTCAAGTTCTATAACAATATCTTCATAACCGAACAGATCATTCAGAGGAGTTCCGATTTCGATGCCGGAGGAAAGCACCATGATCCCGTCATGATTGTCAGACAATCCGAGTTCATCTTCCGCGCAGATCATTCCGCAGGATTCTTCACCCCTTATCTTGGACTTTTTTATCACAAAGTCTTTTACTTTTGCTCCTGAAAGAGCGACGGGAACGGTTTGTCCCGGCAGAACATTAGGCGCACCGCATACTATCGGGAGAATTTCGATCCCAGTATCAACTTTACATAAAGTCAGCTTATCCGCGTTGGGATGCTTTTCACACGAAATCACTTTTCCAACTATAAAATTATCGTAATTTCTGTTTATGTGTTCAACGCTTTCAACCTCAAATCCGAGAATTGCAAGACGGTAGGAAATTTCGCTTATGTTAGCCGTGTTGATTTCAAAGTCCGTATATTGTTTAAGCCATTGCGCCGAAATTTTCATTTATTCAGATCCGTTGATAATTAGAATTGTTCAAGAAACCTCAGATCATTCTCTGTAAAGTCTCTCATGTCGTTAACTCCGAATTTAAGCATTGCCAGTCTTTCTATTCCAAGACCGAACGCAAATCCCGTATATTCTTCGCTGTCGATACCCACATTTTCCAGAAGTTTTGGATGAACCATTCCGCATCCTCCGAATTCAAGCCATCCGCTGTTTTTGCAAAGAGAACAGCCTTTTCCTTTACATTTAAAGCAACTTACATCAACTTCTGCCGACGGTTCCGTGAACGGGAAAAAATGCGGCCGGAATCTTACTACAGTGTCTTTTCCGTATAAAGTTTTAAAAAACTCTTTCAGAGTTCCTTTGAGTTCGGCAAATGAAACACCCTTATTCACATATAGTCCCTCGCACTGGGAAAACATCGCAAGATGGGTCGCGTTTTCTTTTTCATTTCTGTACACTTTTCCGGGAGAAATGATCCTGAAAGGGGGTTTTCCTTTTTCCATAGTTCTTATCTGAACGGAAGAAGTTTCCGGCCGCAGGAGAGTGCCTTTTTCTATAAAAAGGGAATCGGTAGTTTTTCTTGCCGGATGCCACGACGGCATGTTCAATGCGTCGAATATATAATATTCTATTTCAATCTCAGGTCCGGTCGCGACAGAAAAACCCATCTGACGGAAAATTCTTTTCAGATCATCTTTGATCACATTAAGAGGGTGATAACTGCCGGCAACATACTCTCTGCCCGGTAAAGTCAGATCGATCTTTTCCGATTTTACGGAGCTGTATTTTGCTTTAATTTCGTTGATCAGGTCGAGAGCTTCATCTCTGAGCTGATTCAGAATAAGTCCGAATTCTTTTCTGTTTTCAGGAAGTATGGTTTTAATCTGATCGAACAAAAGAGTGATTTCACCCTTTTTTGATAAGTATTTTATTCGTTTTTCTTCGGCTTCTTCAGCTGAAACCGATGATTTTATATCGTCAAGTATAAGCTGTTTTTTTTCTTTTAGTTCCTTCATTATTTTAAATTCTCACTCCCTTCAATTAATGAATAGCTAAAAATAAATTTTTAAAGTCGGAAAGTCAACAAATAACCGCATAAAAACAATTAATTTTCTGACGGCTATAAAAATTAAAGAGCGAGAAACGGGGCTTGAACCCGCGACCCCAACCTTGGGAAGGTTGTGCTCTACCACTGAGCTACTCTCGCTTTGTTTAACGCAAAAAAAGGAGATCTCTCTCCTTTTGTGCTGAAGACCGGACTTGAACCGGTACAGTACTAGGTACCGAGGGATTTTAAGTCCCTTGTGTCTACCAATTCCACCACTCCAGCAGCCACATCGTATTTAGAGGCGACGACCAGATTTGAACTGGTGCATAGAAGTTTTGCAGACTTCTGCCTTACCGCTTGGCTACGTCGCCAAAAAAAAGAGCGAGAGACGGGGGTTGAACCCGCGACCCCGACCTTGGCAAGGTCGTGCTCTACCACTGAGCTACTCTCGCTTAGGTCGGGTAATATAATAACTGATAATATCATTTGCAAGAAAAATTTTGCGGGATATTTATTTGATTTATGAATAAATTATAATGTTTTTTTATTGCTTTTTACATATAAATTTCATTAGTTTACAATACAGAAAACAAGTGAGAGATATGGAGCTGATCAATCAAAGATATCAAACATTGCAGATCCTTGGTCAGGGCGGTTTCGGCAGCGTTTACAAAGTTGCGGACCAGTTTGAATACGGCAAGATTCTCGCATTAAAAAAAATAAAATCCGACATTATTTCCAGAAAAGCCATTAAGGTGTTCAAGCATGAATTCAAATTTCTTATCTCGCTTATTCACCCCAATCTTGTCAAAGTACACGATTTCGATATAGATAAAGAGACCGATGAGCTGTTTTTCACAATGGAATACATTCAGGGAAGCTCTCTGTTCAAATCACTGAAAGAAAGTTTTTCATGGGAAAAAGTTGAGAACAACATGATTCAGGCTGCCAGAGCGCTTTCGTACATTCATTCGAAAGATGTTATTCATTACGATATTAAACCTGACAACATTTTCATAGACGACTATGGAAAGCTAAAAATAATGGATTTCGGTTTTGCAGGTTCAAAAAATACAACCGAAGTCAGAGGCACTATGCAATTTATTGCGCCGGAACTTATTCAGAAAAAAAATGTAACTCATAAAATCGATTTCTTTTCTCTAGGCGTAACTTTTTATTTCAGCATCACAGGAAAATTGCCTTTCAAAGGAAAAGACAAGCAGGAAATAATATCCAACGCAATAAAAGGGAATTACATTCCTCTTGATGAAATACGCAAAGATATACCTAAAAAACTGATAAAAGTAATTTCAAGAATGATGCAGCCTGACCCGGATAAGAGATACGACTGCGCGGATGAGATCATAATGGATCTGATAGATGATCCTCAAAAAAGAAATTCGGTTCAATATCTTTTCACAGGTCTCGGGATAAGATCCTATATTTCTTCAGGTAAACTGATCGGCAGACGCAGCGAACTTGAGGTTTTGATGACTAATTCGTCAAAGATCTTTCAGGAAAAAATATTTTACGACAACAAACCGATATTTCTCATCGGCAGATACGGAAACGGAAAGTCTTCCATACTGCGGGAATTTAAGTATCTGATACAGCTGAATGAGAATATAGATTATTTTACGGCGAACTTTGTACGGGGTGACGAGACAAGATATCAGGCTTTTGAGATCATAATCCTTGAAATGTTCAGAGTTTACAGGCTTAATGTAGAAAATTATCCGAATCTCAAGTTCCTTTTTGAAAGCAATGATGATACAGATATATCAGAAGACTCCGGATATTCAAAAATCCAGAGGATCGAAGAGATCGAAGCCATGGCGGATTTTTTCTGCACGATTTCAAGGAAAATGAAATTTGTATTGGAGCTGAAGGATTTTGACAACGCCAACTCATCATCAATAAACCTTCTGGAAAATCTTACAAGGGAGATGAGAAGAAGTCCGGAAAAACAGATGGCATTTCTTATCGTAACTACGGTGCAGATCGAGAATTTAAAATCATATCATAAAATAACGCTGAAAAGGCTGAGGGACAATATTCATAAGCTCGATATAAATCCTCTAGCTTTAAGTGAAACAAGAGAGTATATAAATCAGCTACTGATGGATGACAGCATTCAAGAGGAAATAATCAGTTTCATTCACAGATACACAGGCGGTGTTCCGTACTATATCAACGAACTGCTGATTTATCTTTTTAATCAGAATTATCTGACACGGTCGCAGATGAAGTGGTTTCTTAATCCTGCCTTTATCAACGAATTGAGCATAGGATTAAGAGAGATAACCTTCAGTAATTTCAAAAAATTCTCCAATATTGAGCAGGCAATAATCAAAGAGCTGATGATCCTTGCGCGCCCCACACCGTTCAATATGATAGATATTATTTCAAAAGTTACCATGATAAACGATCAGATAACAATAAAATTCCTGCAAAAAATGACAGACAGTGAAATTGTGGAAAAAATTAAATATTTTGACGGTTACCGTTATTTTTTAACCAAAAAACTGTTTTTGAACTCGGTTCTAAAAGATTTTCCTAAAGATGAGTATTACAAATGGAATGAGCTTACCGCGGATCTGATCGTTAAGAAATACGGTGTAACGGCTGAAAACATCTATGCTCTCACCGATTACTATTTCAGAAGCTCCAGAAAAGACAAAGCGATCGAAATGCTTGAAGGTGCGATAAATAAATCCATTGAGGATAATAACCTTGAATTCGCAGTCACAAATTTAAAAAGATTATACGGAATCGAAACTATTGCTGAAAAAAAAATAAACATTTTCATTACTATAATTCAAAATCAGACCGCGTTGGGTAATTATGATGCCGTGCTTGACCAGCTTGTTCAGTTTCACGAAGAAGAACACCAGCTCACAGAAATTAATAAACTAAAGATGCAGCTGATAAAATTCGACTGCTCCTTAAAAGCTGGAAGATTCGATTATCTTGAAGAAACAACGAAATGGCTTATAAATTTCAGAATAAAAAGAGACTTCCCCAAAGAGATCAAGGCTTCTTATCTGATCTGGCTTGGGGATTACTATACTAACGAAGGTAAATATGATAAAGCTCTTAAATATTTGCGTAAAGCGCTGAATATTTATAAAAAAGGGAAAAGAGAACTTTTAAAGGCAAAAACGATCTTAAAAATATCAAAGATCAAAGTTCTTCAGGTAAATCTTAGAAATGTGTACAGTGATATGACATATACATTGGAGGTTTTCAAAAGGTATAATGAGACTGAAGATATGCTTGAAGCATATTTCTCGCTGGGTGAAATATGCAGAAGACTGCTGGACAGGGCTAATTCGATAAAATATTTCAGCGAATGCAACGCGCTTGCAAAAGATGAAAATAATATCGCTTATGAAGTGAAATCATCGCACAGGCTGGCTGAATTCAAAATGAATGAACTGAATTTCAGCGACGCTTTAGCTCTTATAAACTGCGGCGTTGAAAAGCCAGAAGATGTAAATATTACCGATCTTACGGGCGACATCTATTTTTACAGAGCTAAATATTTTTATCAGACCGGAAAGCTAGAAGATGCGATATACTGCATAAATAAAGCTGTCGATATAAGGGCCTTGCTAAAAAGGAACATAAAGCTCATAGAATCGTTTTTTCTGAAATGCAAGATCCTGTTAAGGCAGTACAAAGCAGCGGAAGCTCAAAAAATACTTGACATCATTAGAAATTATTATACGAAAGAGAATAAGCAGTTTATAATCGAATACAATACGATGGACGCACTGATCTGTATCTCATCTGGAAAATATAGAAAAGCTTTAAAACCGCTCCAGAAAATAAGCAAAAGCGTTGATCTTTTATCCACCTTACAGGATCGGATAACCTTCAGGATAATTAAAGCGATCGTCTATGATAAACTAAAAGAAATGAACCTTACATTCGGCACTATCGGTGAAGCGTACTCGCTTTTTGTTCAGAACAACCAGTTTCTCGAGGACAATAAACTGCTTTATCTTAAACTTATGATCTATTACGATAAAGTCAGATGTTATGCCGGCGATCAGGATAACGGTATCAAGGACATGTCCAATATAATCCAGTTCTTAGGCAATCATGAACTTCCTTTCTATAAAGGATATGTGAACTATAATCTAGGAACGGTCTATATGGACCTTGATGAAAAATACAGAGCTGTATCATGCTTTAAATCCGCAAAAAAGGAATTTGAAAAACTGTCTAAAGAATATCCCGAATATATACTTTCCGGCACGATAATTGATCAGGAAGAAGAACTACAACAGGATAACAGGATCGGCAGTGCTCAGAGATAATGTGTTTAATACAAATGACGATATAAAAAATATCATTCGCAGATATTTGTATCTGGATATTTTATCATCCTGTTTTGTGAAAATATCATTTGCATTTTTTATGCTTATGATCTTGTTCATACTATCTGTAGTGCTGGAATTATCATACAATTTTCAATCCGGAACCAGGTATTGGCTTTTCAGTGTTATGGCGGGGTCTGTATCGGTTTTCTTAATATATTCGGCTGCTGTTTTCTTCATTGGTTCATATAAAGCTTCAAAAAACGGCAGAAAGATAATTTCAAAGATAGATTCGGAGTATCCCGATGCTAAAATACTGCTGATATACGATCTGTTCAATCTGAAAGACAATTCAGAGATAAAAGACGCGGCAATTAATGATCTAATGGATGATTTTAAGACTGCCGGAACTAAGCCATCCTTTTTTTCGTCAAAATCTGTTTACAGATCATTTTTAATGGCAGTTTGCGGAATATCAGGTATTTTTATTATCACCGCGTTTGACCCGTCAGACAATGCACTAAGGAGAATTAGAGAATATGACAGGGATTTTTCATTGCCTTCATCGCACACATTAAGATTAGTAGATCCGGAAATATTTGCCGCAGAAAAGGATTCCGTTATTCTTTCATGCGAAGTCAGGGGTATTTGTCCCGACATACTGACCGTTAAAAAGAGAACTTTGAACTCT
>Ga0209262_10000159_pt1 | contig 40067 bp, 25 predicted proteins | sample Lowcelwee11metaG_FD_187171 | JGI IMG/M metagenome (GOLD analysis project Ga0209262, IMG submission 187171) | Freshwater pond sediment microbial communities from the University of Edinburgh, under environmental carbon perturbations - Low... | ecosystem: Environmental > Aquatic > Freshwater >... | reverse complement strand
GATCGACACCAGCACCACGTCGTTCTCGTCCACGTCGACGATGGCTTCCATCTTGCCCAGGTCGGCCACGGTCATCAGGTCGGTGCCCTGGCTGAAGCCGCTGCCCAGCACGCGCTCGCCCAGCTCGACGTTGAGCTTGCTGACCGTGCCGTCCATGGGCGAATAGATGGCGGTCTTGCTCAGGCTCTCGCCGGACTCTTTCAGGGCCGCCTGCGCCTGCTGGACATAGCCCTGCTGGGCTTCCAGCTGGGCGCGGCTGGAGTCCAGGTCCGCCTTCATCTTGTCAAGCTCCTGCTGGTTGGTGAAGCCGCTGCGGAAGAGCTCCTGGGTGCGCTTGTAGTTGGCTTCGATGAAGTTTTTCTCGACCTTTTTCATCTCCAGGGTGGCCTGGGCCGATTCCAGGTTGGCCTTGGCGCGGTCGCGCTGGGCGGTATAAGAGTCGGGTTTGATGCGGATCAGCAGCTGGTTCTTCTTCACCCGGTCGCCTTCCTTTACCGGAAGCTCGACTATTTCTCCCGTCACTTCCGGGGTGATGGCCACCTGGTAGACGGGGTTGATGATGCCGGTGGCCGATACCAGCTGCGTGATGTCGCGCTGGGCGGCTTTCTCGGTCTGCACCATGATGCCGGGGTCCTTTTTCCCGCAGACGGTCATTTTCAATATGATCAGCAGCAAGACGGCGCCGACCGCGATCCAGATGATCTTTTTACGCGACTTTACTTTTTTTCCATTGGCCATGTCCCTGTTCTCCTTAGCGTATTACGCTGGTACTCCGGTCGCGGCGGCCCGGGGCATAAAAATCCCCCGCCGTTTTGCGCGCACCGTAATATCATAATACGCAAAAGGGCGGCCGTTGGTTCCGTAAAAACAAACTGCCGGTGAAAGTGCCAGCAAGAAGTTCAAGCGAACTAGAAGTGTTAGTGTTAGTGTTAGTGTTGGTAGCGAGCCCTATACTGAAATACTTAGCTCGATAAATGGCTTTTACTAACACTAACACTAAAATTTATCTCGGTTAAGTTACAGTTCGACCACTAACACTTTTCCTACGGCCGATCGGGATCTTCTTCCTCGAACCACTCGAACGGTTCGTCATCAGGGACAGCCAGTGGCTTCAGCAGCAGCAGGGCCGGCCCTTCGAGCCGGACATCGGGGACCAGCGCGTCAAAGTCGGATTGGCTGATCCAGCCGCGGGCCAGCATCTTGCCGGAGACGTTGGCGTAATAGTGCTGCAGCCAGGGGCGCAGGCGCTGGTTCTCGTCGAATGAGTACATGAAGCGCTTGGGGCGGGGGATGATGCTGGCCATGAAGATCGCCTCGGCCAGGGTGAGCGCGGCGACCTCCTTGGCGAAATAATAGCGCGCCGCCGCCTGGGCGCCGTAGATGCCCGGGCCCCATTCGATGATGTTCAGGTAGATCTCGAACATGCGCTCCTTGGAGACCAGCCGCTTCTCCTCGATCAGCCAGGTGATGAGCATCTCCTCCAGCTTGCGGGCCATGGTCTTCTGCCTCCTGAGATAGAGGTTCTTGACCAGCTGCATGGAGATGGTGCTGGCGCCGCGCACGAAGCGTCCTTCCCTGAGGTTGGTCACGATGGAATCCTTGATCGGCCCGATCAGGAAGCCCCGGTGCCCGAAAAAAGCCCCGTCCTCGGAGATCAGGACCGAATACTTCAGGCGGTCCGGGATCTGGTCGAGAGGGCGGAAATCGGGATTTTCGGGGCCGACCCTGAATGAGCGCACCGCCCGGTCCTTTTCGTAGGCCGTGTAAAGGAACGGCGCGTTGACGGCCCGGAAGTCGACGCGGCCGAAATGCTCGATCTTGAAGTCGAACCTCTCCAGTTCGGATTCGAGCTCGACCGCCTCCGGGTGGGCGAGGTCGATGGCAAAGTCCAGATGGTAGGCGAGCTCGCCGCTGGTGCGCAACCCCGCCAGCCGCGTGAACAGCCCGGCCGGCAGCGAGCTGAAAAGATCGTCGGCCGGGAACCTGGTCTTTTTGACCTTCAGGACCAGCTGCCGGGTCGGCCGGGTCTTGAAGCGGAGGTAGGGATGGAAGCGGAGCTTGTCGAAAGTGACCCGGGTCCTGTCGTCCAGCTCGACGTAGTCGGGGCCGATGTTCAGGACGTAATCCAGGGCGGCCCCGGGCAGGTCGACGTCCTCGGCGGCGATGCGCGGGTGGTTGAGGGTCAGGCCGTTGACCGCCAGCTCGCCGTCCAGGCGCAGCACGCCTTGCCTGCGGCCTCGGCTTTGCAGGCCCATGGTCAGGGAATCGAAACTGACCCGGAATCCCCATTGCCGGTCGATGAAGGGCAGGGCGGCGGCCTCGCCGCGGCGCAACGGCAGCAGGTGGATGACCAGCCTTTTTTTTTCGCGCTCGATGCTCCCGGACAAATAATATGACCGTTTTTTCTCCAGGTCCCGGATCTCGATCGTGGTTTCGAAGTCGGGGCCGGCGATCTCCAGCCTGGGGATATGCAGTGTTTGCTTCACCTGGTCCATGTCGGAACGGACCGTCAGGTCGCGGATGACGAACGTGTCGGGGACGCGGGTGAAAAAAACATGGAGCAGGTAAGCGGCGCGGGCGGCATAATCGGGTGGCGGGTCCGGGGCCGCCGGAGCCTTGGGGGCTTGGGGGGCTGGCCGTGCTGACTGGCCGCCGTCCCCATTGGGGGATCGGGGCGCCGGGCGTGCTGCATGGACGGCTCCCGGTTCCGGGATGCCTGCCTGGCGCAGGTCGAATTTCAGATCGCTCAACTCGAGCTGCCGGAAGCGCACCCTGCCGATGAGCATGTTCCAGAAGGAGACGCGCATGGAACACGAACGCAGGTCCATGGCGAAGCTCCCGGCCAGGGAACGCACGACGATGTTTTCCAGTTCGATGCGGCTGAGCCCGGAAAATTTCGCCGCCCCGATCTCCACGACCGTGTCCGCGTGGCTTTGCCGAAAGGAGCGCAGCTTGCCGTCCAGGACGCTTTTCAGGGCGAGGTTGCGCAGGGAAAAGAACGCCGCGCCCAAAAGCAGCATGGCCGCCAGCGCGGCCAGCGCCCCGAGCCGCAGCGTTTTGCTTTCGCGCGCGGCGGCGGCGATCTTTTTTAATTTTTCGAGCGGTTGCTTCATGGCGTTTCTCACGGCGAACCTCACGCCCGCGGTTTGACGCCCCGTTTTTTCCAGAAGAAATAAACGGGGATGCCGAGAGCGATCAGGGCCAGGCCGATGGCGGAATTCCGGAAAGTGCGGATCAGGGAATTGACGGTCAGGTAGACCGACGAGAGGATGAACAGGAGCGGGGTCAGGGGATAGCCCCAGGTCAGGTAGGGGCGGGGCAGGTCGGGCCGCTTGCGGCGCAGGATGATCACTCCGGCCACCGTCAGTCCCATGAAGATCCAGAAACCGAAAATGACGTAGGAAAAGAGCTGCTCGAAGGTGCCGCTCAGGCTGAGCAGGGCCGCCCATGCGGACAGCATGGCGATGGACACCCAGGGGGTCAGGTAACGGGGATGGACCTTGGCGACGCCCTTGAAGAACAGGCCGTCCCGCGCCATGGCGTAAAAAACGCGCGGCGCGGTCAGGATATGGCCGTTGGCCGTACCGGCCATGGACAGCAGGATGATCAGGGTGACGATGGACGCGCCCAGAGGCCCGACCGCCGCCTGCATGACATCGGCGGCGATGCGGCCCGAAGCGGCCATGCGCTGGGCGGGGAAAACATAAAGGTAGGCGAGGTTGGCCAGGATGTAAAGGAAAACCACGGCCAGGGTGCCGATGAACAGGCCCAGCGGGATGGTTTTTTGCGGGTTCCTGACCTCGCCGGCGCTGTACGTGCTCGCCTCCCACCCCTTGTAGGCCCAGAGCGCCGCCACCAGCGCCACGCCGAAGCTGCCCAGCAGTCCTCCGTTCGCCGCCGGCGCCGGGCCAGCGGACAGGAAATTGGCCGTTGAGCCGCGGGCGAAGATAAAGACCACGGCGCAGATGCCGATCAGGCCGATGAACTTGATGCTGGTCAGAAAATTCATCAGCCAGGCGCCCTTGCGCACGCCGAGGATGTTCACGGCGGACAGGATCGCGATCAGGGATATGGCGACGACCTTGGTCTGCAAGGCCGACAGCTCGACGAAATAGGGCAGGTAGAGCGAGGAGAAGCCCACGGCCAGGGTGGCGATCGTGCCGGACTCGATGACCAGGAAGAGGGTCCAGCCGAACAGGAAAGCGACCAGGGGGCCGTACGCTTCGCGGAGATAAATGTAGATGCCCCCGGCCTGGGAATACGCCGCGGCCAACTCGGCTACGGCCAGCGCCCCGAAAAAGCTCAGCACTCCGCCAACGATCCAGACCAGCAGCATCCACTGCGGCGTGCCGACGTCCCTGGCCACCTTGGCGGGATTGATGAAGATGCCGGAACCGATCATGGCCCCGACGATGATGCCGATGACGCTGAACAGGCCCAGTACGCGCGCCAACTCAGGCGCCTTCGCGGCCGTCGGCGGCAAGTCGTTCCTTGACTGTTGCATCCCGCTTTTATATCAGAAAAGAAAGATGAAGTCCAAACTACGAGAGTAACGAAGAGCATTCTTCCGTAGGGAACGCAAATTTGCGTTCCCAATTCGGAAGTAGCGGAGAGTATTCTTCCATAGGGAACGCAAATTTGCGTTCCCTACCCAGAATGTCTCCGTTGCCACCAATTTTCTTCCCAATCCCTTGTTGCGCTCCGCCGGATTTGCTAATATGGATCATGATCCAATTTCAGCTCAACGGCACCCGGGTCGATTATGCCGGCGACGAAAGGCTCACCCTGCTCGACTACCTGCGCGGCGAGGCGGGACTGGTTTCGGTCAAGGACGGCTGCTCCGGGCAGGGAGCGTGCGGCGCCTGCCTGGTCGAGTTGAACGGCCGGCCCACCCTGGCCTGCGTCACTTCCATGAAGAAGGTCGCAGCCGGCAAGGTCATCACCCTGGAGGGGCTGCCCGAGCCCCTGCGCCGCGTCCTGGGCGACGCCTTCGTCGGCAAGGGCGCCGTCCAATGCGGCTTCTGTACCCCGGGTTTTCTGATGCGCACCAAGATCCTGCTCCAGGAAAATCCCCATCCCGATCGCCGCCGGATCCTGGACGCCCTGAAGCTGAACCTCTGCCGCTGCACCGGCTATGTCAAGATCGTGGAAGCCATCGAGCAAGCGGCCGAGGTGCTGGCGGGCGGCCGGCCCCCGGCGCCGGATCACAACCAGGGGATCGGCGGCCGCCAGGAGAAGTACGAAGCCTGGGAGACGGCCGTCGGCCGGCGCCCCTTCGTCGCCGACCTGGTCATCCCCGGCATGGTCTTCGGCGCCCTGAAATTCTGCGACCACGCCCGGGCGGTGATCCGCGCGATCGACACGGAAAAGGCGAAAAAAATGCCCGGCATCCTTGGCGTCTTCACCGCCGCCGACATTCCCGGCGAGCGGTTGACCGGGCTGATCGTCGCTGACTGGCCGCTGATGATCGCCGCCGGGGAGACCAGCCGCAGCGGCGCCGACGTTCTGGCCGGGGTGGTCGCGACCAGCGAGGAGCTTGCCCGCGCCGCCGTCAGCGCCATCCGGGTGGACTACGAGGTCCTAGAGCCGTTGACCGATGTGCTGCGGGCGGAGCGCAGCCCCATCCGTGTCCATGAAAAAGGCAACCTGCTGGAAACCTGCGTCATCCGCCGCGGCGGCGATGTCGATGAGATGCTGGCCGCTTCGGCTTTCACCGCCACGGGGACGTTCCGCACCCAGGTGATCGAGCACGCCTTCCTGGAGACCGAGGCGGCGGTCGCCCTGCCGGAAGGAGACGGCGTGCGCCTTTACTCGCAGGGGCAGGGGGTCTACGAGGACCAGCGCCAGGTGGCCTCGCTCCTGGGCCTGGCCGCGGAGAAAGTGCGGGTATTCCAGGTGGCCAACGGCGGCGGCTTCGGCGGCAAGGAGGACATCACGGTTCAGGGTCATGCCGCCCTGTTCGCCCTGCGGCTGCAGAAGCCGGTGCGCGTTCGCCTGAGCCGTCCCGAGTCCATGCGCATGCATCCCAAGCGCCACCCGCTGGTGATGGAATACGCCCTGGGCTGTGACCGGGACGGCAAGCTCACGGCGCTGCGGGCCCGGATCGTCGGCGACACCGGCGCTTACGCCTCGGTCGGCGCCAAGGTGCTGGAGCGGGCCGCGGGCCATGCCACTGGCGCGTACCATCTGCCCGCCGTGGACATCGAGGCGAAAACGATCTATACCAACAACCTGCCCTGCGGCGCCATGCGCGGCTTCGGGGTCAACCAGGTCACCTTCGCCATGGAGAGCTGCATCGACATGCTCTGCGAGCAGGGCGGTTTCGACCGCTGGCAGGTCCGCTACGACAATGCCCTGGACGCGGGGCGCATGACCGCGACCGGCCAGGTCCTGGGCGCCGGCGTGGGCGTGCGCGCCTGCCTGTTGGCCCTGGAAAACGAATTCCGCAAGACGGGGACGGCCGGCCTGGCCTGCGGCATCAAGAACACCGGCATCGGCAACGGCCTGGTCGACGACTCCCTGGTGAAGCTCGAGGTCGTTTCGGGATCCAAGCTGGTCATCCATCACGGCTGGACCGAGATGGGCCAGGGGGTGCACACCGTGGCCCGCCAGGTGGTCTGCCAGGAGACCGGCCTCGATGCGGCGCTCATGGAAGTGCGCGTCGACACCGCCTCCGGGGCGCGCAGCGGCATGACCACGGCTTCCCGCGCCACCTCGCTGGTGGGCAACGCCCTGATCGACGCCTGCGCCGCTTTGAAGCGCGACCTGGGCCGCTGGCCGCTGGCCGCTCTTGCCGGAAAAACCTATACCGGGAGTTGGCGCTGCAACTGGACGACGGCCCCCCAGGCCCGGGACAAGACCGTCACCCATTACTCCTACGGCTACGCCGCCCAGCTGGTGATCCTCGACGAAAAAGGGGGGATCGCCCGGGTGGTCGCCGCTCACGACGCGGGCCGGATCGTCAATCCCACCCTGTTCGAGGGGCAGATCCAGGGCGCCGTGGTCATGGGGCTGGGCTACGCGTTGAGCGAAGACCTGCCCTTGCGCGACGGCTTGCCCGCAAGCTCGCGCCTGGCCGATCTGGGATTGCTCAGGGCCGGCGATGTGCCGCGCATCGACGTGATTGGGGTGGAGGTCGCCGACGAGCACGGCCCCTACGGCGCCAAGGGAGTGGGCGAGATCGGCCTGGTGCCGACCGCCGCCGCCGTGGCCAACGCGTTTTGCCTTTTCGACGGCCGGCGCCGCTTCGAGCTGCCCATGAAAAGGCGGGAGAAAAAAAAGTGAGCATCTATCTGCGCGACGCCATGCATGTCGACTGGCGGACGCTGAAATTCACGCCCGGGCACATGCGGGTAGAAAGCGGCGACAACGGCGGCGCGGAGTTCATCCGCGTTGTCCCCGCCGCCTCTGAACTGCGGGCGGAAGACAGGGTGCTGGACTGCCGCGGCAAGCTGGTGACCCGCTCGTTCGCCTGCGGCCACCACCACGCCTACTCGGCGTTCGCCCGCGGCATGCCGCCGCCCCCACTGGCGCCTGCCGACTTCCACCAGAAGCTGGAGTACGTATGGTGGAAGCTGGATCGCGCCCTTGACCCGGAGCTTGTCCTGCTCTCGGCGCTGGCGACGGCGCTCGAGTGCGCCCGCAACGGCGTAACCTTCGTCATCGATCACCACTCCTCGCCCGCTGCCGTCGAGGGCTCGCTCGACGCGATTGCCGGCGCCTTCGAGGAGGTGGGCATCGGCGTCCTTCCCTGCCTGGAACTTTCCGACCGCGATGGCTCCGCCATCAGCGACAAGGGGCTGGCCGAGACCGGCAACCGCCTGGCAGCCGGCAAGCCCTGCCTGGTCGGCCTGCACGCCTCGTTCACTGTCGGCGACGAACTGCTCTCCGAGGCCGTGCTCCTGGCCAGGAAATACCTCTCGGGCATCCACGTCCATGCCGCCGAGGATGTTATCGACCAGGAGACGACCTTCTCCCTCTACGGCTGCCGGGTGGTTGAACGCTTCAAGGAGGCCGGGGTGCTGGAATCGGCGCGCACCATCCTGGTGCACGGCCTGCACCTGGACGGACCCGAGCGGGCCATCCTGAAAAGTTCCCCGGTCTGGCTGGCCGAGAACAGCGAGAGCAACCTGAACAACCGCGTCGGGGTTTTCAGCGGCGAGGGCTTGAGCAGCCGCATCATGCTCGGCACCGACGGCATGCACTCCGACATGCTGAAATCGGCGCAAGCCGCCTATTTCAACGGCATCGACCGCGAACGGGTCGGCCTGGCCGACATCTACAGCCGCCTGCGCCGCGTCCACGACTATCTGCAGGAGAACGGCTTCGCCGGCGACGGCGAGAACAACCTGGTGGTCCTGGACTACCCTTCGCCCACGCCGGTGACCGAGGAGAATTTCCTGGGCCATTTTTTTTACGGCCTGGGCGCGCGCCACGTCGACAGCGTCATCGCCCGCGGGAAATTGATCGTGGAGAACCGCCGGGTCATTACGGTCGACGAGGAAGAGGTGATGGCCCTGACCCGCGCCGGCGCCGCCAAGCTCTGGCGCAAGCTGGCCGAAACGGTCTAGTAGATAAAGCTCGAGCCGCCGATGAATTCGCGCAGGATGGACGTGGGCGGGACCTCGTCGGCCGCGACCGGCTGGAAAAGCATCAGGAAGGTCAGCAAGCGCTGCGCCTCGGTATAGGTTTCGTCCGCGGCGGGGATCCTCGCCAGCAAAGGCACGGCCAGGTCCTTGAGCACCGCGAGCTCGTAGGCCAGGGCCGAGTTGAACATGACGTCGGCGTTCTCCTGGAAGGGGAAGGTGTTGCGCCGCTCGCCGCGGATCACCGACGGGAAGCGCTTCAGGGTCTGGGCGGCGCTGTAGTTGCGGTAGCGGCTGTCGCGGACCATGCGCCGCAGCATGCGCGTGTCGGTGGTCGAGATGCGGCTGTGGTCGTTGATGGTCAGCTGGGTCAGGGCCGAGATGTAGATGCGGAACTTGTGCGGCTCGAGCACCGAGGCGCTGATCCTGGGGTTCAGCGCGTGGATGCCCTCGACCAGCAGCATCTGGTCGTCTTCGAGCCACATCAGGCGGTGGCCGTCGGCGCGCCGTCCGGTCTCGAAGTCGAACTTGGGCACGGCCACTTCGCGGCCCTCGAGCAGGTCGGCCAGGTGGCTGTTGAACAGGTCCAGATCCAGGGCCGCCAGCGCTTCGAAGTCGAACTCGCCGCTTTCGTCGCACGGGCAGGCTTCGCGGTCGACGAAATAATTGTCCATGGACAGGGCCAGGGGCCGGATGCCGTTGACCTGCAGCTGCGCCGACAGGCGTTTGCTGAACGTGGTCTTGCCCGCCGCCGAGGGGCCGGTGACCAGCACCAGGCGCAGGTCCTCGCGGCGGTTGGTGATGGTGTCGGCGATGCGGGCGATCTTCTTTTCGTGCAGCGCCTCGGCCACCTTGATGATCTCCGAGATGGCGCCGCGGACGATGATCTGGTCCAGCCGCCCCACGTCGCTTACGCCGAGGATCTTGCCCCAGTTCTTGCTCTCCTGGTAGATCTGGAATAGCTTGCGCGTCTTGCCGATGTTGCTGTTGACCGTAAAATCCTCCTGCTCGGGGAAAAGGATGACGAAGCCCGGGCTGTAGGATTTCAGCTCGAAGCGCGATACGGCGCCGGTGGAGTAAGCCAGGGGGTAGATCTCCAGGTTGGCGAATTTCCCGCACTCGTAGATCTGCGCGTGCTCGATGGTCGAGTTCTCGACCAGGCGCCGGCTGTCGCTCATGCCGCGGGCGGTGAAATAACTGACCGCTTCGGCGCGGGGCAGGAGCCGGCGCTGGAACGGCAGGTCGCGGGCGCAGATAGCGCGCATGCGGGCGGTGATCTCGTTGAGCAGCTCCTGGGTGACGGGGATGCCGCAGAAGAAGTCGTAGTAAAAGCCGTTGGAGATCGAGTGGCCGATGACCAGGCGCGTATTATGGTACAACTCGTTGACGGCCATGTTCAGGACGAAGCAGGCGCTGCGCTGGTAGATTTCCAGCCCGGTCTTTTCCGCGGTGGTCACCCATTCCAGGCGCGCGTCGGCCTCGGGCGCCGTGTCGAGCGGCACCAGGCGATGATCCAGCTTGGCGCCCAGGACCAGCCCGCTGGCCCCGCGGGAGAGCTCGAACAGGTTTTGCCCGGGAAGCGCGGTTATTTTTTTGCCGTCGGGGAGGGTCAGAGTGATTTTGGCCATAATTAATTATATCATATCAGTGACAAGTGACGAGTGACAAGTGACAAGGAATTGCACTCAATGAGCTTTACATGGATGCTTGCCCGTTTTAAAAAAGATTTGCGAGCCATAATCGGCGCCGTTCCAATCCTTATGATTACGATCGTCGATTGCGGTTCCTCGTCACTCGTTACTTGTTACTTGTCACTTGGATCGGTGCCCTTGACAGCGAAGCGCTAATGCGTGAAAATGGCGCGAAGGAGCACCTATGATCCCGATCATCGACCGCGTCGTCGACCAGGCCGTGCTGGACAAGACCGTCGCCCGCTTCCGCGAAAAAAACATCATCCTGCCCACCTTTGCCGAGCAGCGCGACCCGGGGCTCATCCCGGCGGGGATAAAGGACAAGCTGAAGAAGATCGGCCTGTGGGACCTGCACCCGCTCAACCTTTTCCGCATCACCTGGAAGAACGAGCCGCGGGAAAAGGGCGGCCTGTTCGGCGGGGTCAACTTCCTGGAACTGCCCCCGGCCCTGACCGGGGTCAAGGCGCGCATCGTGCTGCTGGTCGGCAAGTGGTTCCCCACCGGCGCCCACAAGGTCGGCGCCGCCTACGGCTGCCTGGCGCCGCGCCTGGTCAGCGGCCAGTTCGATCCCACAACCAACAAGGCGGTCTGGCCCTCGACCGGCAATTACTGCCGCGGCGGGGCTTTTGATTCCTACCTGATGGGCTGCACCGCGGTGGCCATCCTGCCCGAGGGCATGAGCCGCGAGCGCTTTGCCTGGCTCAAGGAAGTCGGCGCCGAGGTCATCGCCACGCCGGGCAGCGAATCCAACGTCAAGGAAATCTACGACAAGTGCTGGGAGATCCGCGCCACCCGCCCCGACTGCGTCATCCTCAACCAGTTCGACGAGTTCGGCAACTCGTGCTGGCATTATTTCAATACCGGCGCTGCAGTCGAAGAGCTCTTCGGCGCGATCGCCGGGCCGGGTTCCACCCTGGCCGCCTACGTTTCATCTACCGGCTCGGCCGGCACCATCGCCGCCGGCGATTACCTGCGCGGCCGCTTCCCCATGCTCAAGGTCGTGGCCGCCGAGGCGCAACAGTGCCCGACCCTGCTGCAGAACGGATTCGGCGCCCACCGCATCGAGGGCATCGGCGACAAGCACGTTCCCTGGGTGCACAACGTGCGCAACACCGACGCCGTGGCGGCCATCGACGACGAAGACTGCATGCGCCTCTTCCGGCTGTTCAACGAGCCGGCCGGCAGGAAGCGCCTGGCCGCCCTGGGCATGGACGAAACGCAGCTGGACGGGCTGCCGCTCCTGGGCATCTCGGGCATCGCCAACGTCCTGGCCGCGATCAAGGCCGCCCGTCATTTCGACATGGACGGCGACGATGTCATCGTCACGCTGGCCACCGATTCCTCCGCCCTTTACGCGTCGCGCCTGGAAGAACTGACGGCCGAACGCGGCGCCTACTCCCCGGTGCAGGCGGCCTGCGACCTCGAGCGCTGTTTGTGGGGCCAGACCGAGGATCATTTCAAGGAATTGACCTACGGCGACCGCAAGGCCGTCCATAACCTGAAGTATTTCACCTGGGTGGAACAGCAGGGCAAGGAGATCGCCGACTTGAACCAGCTGTGGAGCGACCGGACGCTCTGGCCGCGCATCTTCGGCCAGGTGGAGCGCTGGGACGAGATGATCCGCGACTTCAACGCTCGCACCGGCCTGCTGAAAAAGCTCTCCTGACATGTCCGGGATATTGCTGCGCGCCGGGACGATCGTTTCCGACGGCCGCAGTTTCGCGGGCGACATCCTGGTCCAGGGTGAACGGATCGTCGCCGTCGAAAAAAACATAGTCCCACCGGCCGCGCTCGACCTCGTCATCGACGCTTCAGGCTGCGAGGTCTTTCCCGGGGGCGTCGACCCCCATGTGCATTTCGATCTGGAAACCGCCGGCGGCACTTCGAGCGACGATTTCGCTTCGGGCAGCCGGGCCGCCCTGGCCGGCGGCACGACCACTGTCCTCGATTTCGTCACTCCCCGGCGCGGCGAGTCGTTGCTGTCCGCCCTGGCCGCCAGGAAAGCGGCGGCCTCGGGGTCGCTTTGCGATTACGGGCTGCATATGAGCGTCACCGCCTGGAACGAAAAGCTGCTGCCCGAGCTGGAAACCTGCTGCCGGCAGCAAGGCATCCTGTCGGTCAAGACCTACCTGGCCTACAAGGAGACCATCGGCCTGGACGACGGCGAATTCCTGGCCGTTCTGGACGCCGCGCGCCGGCTGAACTTTCTGACCATGGTCCATGCCGAGAGCGGCGATATGATCTCCTACCTGCAGAAAAAACTGCTGGCCCAGGGAAAGACCGCGGCCGCGAACCACCCGCTCTCCCGCCCGCCGGAAGTGGAGGACGACTCGGTGCGCCGCGCCCTGCTCATGGCGCGCCTGGCCGGCGTTCCCCTCTATATCGTCCATGTCTCGACCCGCCAGGGCGTCGCCGCGGTCGGGGCGGCGCGGCTGGCCGGTCAGACGGCCATCGCCGAGACCTGCCCGCAATACCTGCTGCTCGACGAAAGCCGCTACCTGGGCGACGCCGCTGCCGCGGCCGCCTTCGTCATGAGCCCGCCCTTGCGCGCCGCCGAGCACCAGGCGGCCCTATGGGAGGCGCTGGCCTCGGGCGTGGTCCATACCCTGGCCAGCGACCATTGCCCGTTCAGCGGCGAGCAGAAAAACAGGGACGCCGACAGCGATTTCACCAGGATCCCGGGCGGCGTGGGCGGCTGCGAGTTCCGACTGGCCTTGCTCTATACGTTCGGCGTGCTCTCCGGGAAAATCACCTTGGCCCGGTTCGTCGACCTGGTCTCCACTAAGGCGGCGAAGATCTTCGGGCTTTTTCCGCGCAAGGGCACGATCCGCGCGGGCAGCGACGCCGACCTGGTCGTCTGGGACCCGCGCCGGCGAAGCACGATCACGGCCGCCCGGCAATGGCAGCGCAGCGACCACACGGTCTACGAGGGACTGCAGCTCCGCGGTGGCCCGCGCTGGGTCATCCGCCGCGGGGCGCTGGCGTGTCAGGACGGCATGATCCCGGCCGACCTCGGGCCCGGGAATTACCTGGCGCGGGATCGGCGCCGGGGGGGCGATGGACGCGAACGTTGACGGCGTGCTGCTGGCCGCCGGGCTTTCCAGCCGGGCCGGGACCTTCAAAATGGAGGCCGCGCTCGCCGGCAAGCCCCTGCTGGCCTGGAGCCTGGAAGCGATGCTTCGGGTCTGCCGGAGGGTCATCGTCGTGGCCGGGTCGCAGGCGGAGAGGATCCGCCGCCTGGTGCAAGACCGCCCTGGGGCAGAGATCGCCGTGAACGAGAATTTCGCCTCCGGGATGCTGGCCTCGGTGCAAACGGGCGCCGCACGCGTGCGCGCTCCGCGCTTCTTCCTCCTCCCCGGGGACATGCCCCTGGTCAGGAGCGAGGTCTACCGCAAGCTGCTGACCTGCGGCGCCGACATCGTCGTGCCCGCCTGCGGCGGCCGCCGCGGCCATCCGGTGCTTATTTCCAGCTCGCTGATCCCCGGCATCCTGGCCGAAGCGGCCGACTCGAACCTGGGCGCTTTCATCCAACGCCATGGGTCCGAGACCGTGGAGGTCAACGACCCGGGCATCCTGGCCGACCTGGATGAACTGGAGGATATAAAAAAACTGGACGCCTTGCTGCGCGCCGGGAGTGACCATGAATAACATGCAGTTCTGGGAATTCGTCCATGAGAACCTTGAGGCCGGCGAGCCGCTGATGCTGCTGCTGGTGGTAGAAAGCGGCGGATCGTCCCCGGGCAAGGCCGGTTTCAAGATGGCCGTCACTGTTTCCGGCCTCAGCCACGGCTCCATCGGCGGCGGCGTCATGGAGAGGGAACTGGCCGGCCAGGCCGGGGACCTGCTGGCCGGCGGCGGGACGCGGCCGCGGCTGCTGAAGCTGCTGCACCACGAAGGCGCGGCCGGCACCCCCGCCTCGGGCAAGCGCTCGGGCATGATCTGCTCGGGCTGGCAGCGCGTCGCCCTGCTGCCCCTGGGCAAGGATGACAGCGGAGCCGTGGACTCGCTGCTCTTCGCCCTGAAGCGCAACCGTCCCGGCCGGCTGCGTTTTTCGCAAGCCGGCATGGGTTTTCAGCCCGGGAAGAAACAGGCCGAAGCTTTCGTCTTCAGCTGCAGGTCGGACGACGACTGGCTCTACCGCGAGCAGGCCGGCTTGCGCCCGACCGTGACCATCGTCGGCGGCGGCCACGTGGGACTGGCCTTGTCGCGGGTCATGGCCGGCCTTGATTTCCATGTCCGGGTCCTCGACGACCGCGAAGCGCTGGAAACCATGGACGCCAACATCTATGCCCAGGAAAAGCATGTGGTCAATTACAGGAACGTGGGAAAAACCATCGGCGAGGGCAGCGGCGGCTACGCGGTGATCATGACCTTCGGCCACCAGGCCGACGAGAAGGTGCTCAAGCAGCTGGCGGGAAAAAAACTGCGCTACCTCGGCCTGCTGGGCAGTCCGGCCAAGATCGCCCAGATCTACGCCAGCCTGAAAAAGCAGGGGATCGCCGCGGCTTTGCTGAAAAAGGTCCACGCCCCGGTCGGCCTGCCCATTCACAGCCACACGCCCGAGGAGATCGCCATCAGCATCGCCGCCGAGATCATTCAAATAAAAAACCAGCCAAAAAAAAGTGACAAGTGACGAGTAACGAGTGACGAGGAACCGCGATATTTCGAATTTTGCCGGCAAATCCTTTCTTGCCTGTCACTTGGCACTGGTTACTTGTTACTGAGCTTTTGACAAGTCTCTGGCGCTATGATAATTTTCAGGAGCGATGACAAAAAATAGCATCAATCGCGTGTTTCTCATCGTCCTGGACTCGGTGGGCGCCGGCGCTCTTCCCGACGCCGCCGCCTATGGCGACGAAGGCGCCAACACCCTGGCCCATGTCGCCGAGCGCTGCGGCGGGCTGAAGCTGCCCAGCCTGGAAAGGCTCGGCCTGGGCAACATCCTCCCGCTCGCCGGCGTGCCGCCGGCGCCGGCGCCGCGGGCCTCCTGGGGGCGCATGGCCGAAATGTCCAGGGGCAAGGACACCATCGCCGGCCACTGGGAGCTGATGGGCATCATCCTGGATGAGGCGTTCGCCCTTTATCCGCAAGGGTTCCCAGCTGCTTTGATCGAGGATTTCCGGCGGCGCACGGGAGTGGACGGCATCCTTGGCAACAAGGCCGCCTCGGGCACCGAGATCATCGCCGAACTCGGCGCCGAGCACGTGCGCACGGGCTGGCCCATCGTCTACACCTCGGCGGACAGCGTGCTGCAGGTCGCGGCCCACGAGCAGGTCATCCCCCTGGAGCGGCTTTATGACATCTGCCTGCGGGCCCGCGCGCTCTGCGACGAGCGGCGCATCGGCCGGGTGATCGCCCGGCCTTTCGCGGGCGGCGCCGGTAATTTCAGCCGCACCACCAACCGCCGCGACTATCCCATGCTGCCGCCGCACAAAACAGCGCTGGACCTGCTGCTGGAAAACGGCCTGGAGGCCGCGGCCATCGGCAAGATCGGAAACATTTTCGCCGGACAGGGCATCGGCCGCTCGCGTCCCAGCCACTCCGACGCCGAGGGCATGTCCCTGCTGCGCGAAGAGGTGGTAACCCTGCGCCGCGGCCTGGCATTCGCCAATCTGGTCGATTTCGACATGCTTTACGGCCACCGCAACGACGCGTGCGGCTATGGCGCCGCCCTGGAGGCGTTCGACCGCGATCTGAGCCGGCTGCTGCCCCAACTGGGGAGCGCCGACATGCTGGTCGTCACCGCCGACCACGGCTGCGACCCGACTTTCCCGGGCACCGACCATACGCGGGAGTACGCGCCGCTGCTGGTCTACGGCCCTGAACTGCCCGCGGCGCCCCTGGGCGTGCGCGGCACCTTTGCCGACGTCGGCGTCTCCATCCTGGACGTATTCGGGGTGAAGCATTCATTTCCCGGGCGGAGCTTCATGGCTGAAAACCATTCCGCCCGGTCCTAAAGGAGGCTGTATGGATCAATGGCAACGGATCATGGCCGCTGTGGCTTTCATCAGGGAGAATTCACCGCCGCCGCCGCGGGTCGGGGTGGTCCTGGGCTCGGGCCTGGGAGAATTCGCCGAGCGGGTCGCTGAAAAAACAGTGATCGAATATGCCGCCATCCCCCATTTCCAGAAAGTGAGCGTGGCCGGCCATGCCGGCCGACTGGTTCTTGGCAAGATCGGCGCCGTGCCGGTGGCCGTGCTGCAGGGGCGCTACCATTATTACGAAGGCCACGATATCGATGACGTGGTCTTCCCGGTGCGCGTGCTCTGCAAGCTGGGCATCCGCGGCCTGCTGCTGACCAACGCCGCCGGCGGCATCGGCAAGGAACTGCGCCCGGGAGATCTGATGGTCATCCGCGACCACATCAACCTGATGGGCATCAATCCGCTGCGCGGCAGCAACGATGAGCGCCTGGGTCCGCGCTTCCCCGACATGAGCGCCGTCTACGACCCGGGCTTCCAGGAGATCATCGCCGCGGCGCAGAAAGAGATAGGGCGTGACGCCAAGCGGGGGGTTTATCTGGCCCTGAGCGGCCCTTCCTATGAGACGCCGGCGGAGATCCGCATGCTGGCCGCCCTGGGCGCCGACGCCGTGGGCATGTCCACCGTGCCCGAGGCCATCTGCGCCCGCCACATGGGCGTGCGCGTGGCGGGCATCTCATGCGTCACCAACCTGGCCGCCGGCATCTCCAAGCAGCCTTTGAGCCACAAAGAGGTCACGGAGACGGCGGCGCGGGTGAAAGACGATTTCATCAGGCTTTTGGAGATTGCGCTGCCAAGGATGGCCTGACGATGCTTAGGTAACGCGCGCTGCGGAAGAATCAAATTCCAAATCACAAGCACCGAACAAATACCAAATTCCAATGACCGAATGACCCAAACGAAGATAATTATCGATCTAAGATAGGTAGGGAACGCAAATTTGCGTTCCCTACTGAAGAAACACACGATGATTTGATATTGGTTAGTGGTAATTGCTTGGAATTTGGAATTTTCTTCTTTTGCCCCCAACCTTGCGCCGTCTGCCGTAAACCGAGCTCAAAAAAAAACCCCGGCCGCGGGGCCGGGGTTTTTTATTACTTTCTAAATCCGCTCGCCTTTAGTTGAACGAGTAGCGCAGGCCGAGCTGCATCTGCCAGCGCGAAGCGAGCTGGCTGAGCTGGAAGCGGTTGCGGGGGGTGAAGTTGACTTTCTGCTTGCCGCTGGCGTCGATGCCGTAGAGGGTCCAGGGGGTATCGTTCTGGTTGGAGACGTACTGCAGCTTGCCCCAATCGCTGTCGATCAGGTTGAGCACGTTGACCATGTCCAGGGTGACCTGCAGGCGGTGGTCCTTGAGGCCGGGGACGGGGATGTCCTGGGCCAGGCGGGCATCGAGGCTGTGGTTCCAGGGTTCGCGGCTGGCGTTGCGCTCGATGATGCTTCCGCGGGCGGCGGCCAGGGCCGGGTCGCCGTCGATATAGGCGTTGAGGTTGTTCCAGGCGGTGTTCTGGTCGGCCAGGGCGACGCCCTTGGAATCGACCATGATGACCTCGTTGATGTTGCCGGGAACGTAGACCAGGTCGTTGCCCGGAGCGGAATCGCCGTTGGCGTCATAGTAGTTGTAGGTGGTGGCGTAGGGACGGCCCGAACGGCCGCCGTAGAAAAGGCCGAGGCTGGTCGGGGCGTTCTTGATGAAGTTGAAGGTGTAGGAGAAGGCGGCGCCGATGCGGTGGCGCACGTCGTAGTTGGACCAGGTCAGTTCGGGGTCGTTGGCGTTGAAGCGGACGGGGTTGTAGGCGAAGTTGGAGGAAGCCTGCGAGGAGGTGCCGGAGTTGACGTCCTTGGCCTGGCCGTAGGTGTAGGAAACGTTGGCCCAGGAGTTCCTGTTGAAGCTCTTCTGGAACTGGGCGGAAATGCTGTACTGGTAACCCTTGTTGCTGTTGGTCAGGTAGATGACGTCGGTGAACGACTTGGACACGTCGCGGGCGTACATGATGCGGCCGCCGAGTGCCTGGACGCCGGTGGGGCGCAGGTTCAGGTTCTGGTAGAGGATGTCGTTGATGTTCTTGGAATAGATGAATTCCAGGGTGCCGATGACGCCCATGGGCAGTTCCTGGTCGACGGCCAGGTTGGTGCGCAGCACCTGGGGATAAGTGAATTTCTCGTCAATGATGTCGACCTCGGAGGTGCCGCCGGTGCCGGCCTCGGGCTGGTTGTTGGGATCGGGCACGAAGGAGAAACTCGGGTTCCGGATGTCGAGGCGGGTGAACTCCATGCCGGTGTTGGAGAACTGGTTGGAGATCCAGACGTACGGGGTGCGGCCGGAGAAGATGCCGACGCCGCCGCGCACCTGGGTCTTTTTATCCTTGAAAACGTCCCAGTTGAAGCCCACGCGGGGGGAGAACAGCAGGTTGCCGCTGGCCACCTGGTTGGTCTTGATGCCGTAGATCTGCTCGACCTTGGGGTTGGCGGCCGGGATATCGTTGATGATCGGCACGTCGAGGCGCACGCCCAGGGTCAGGGAAAGGTTGGGCAGCACGGCCCAGTTGTCGCCGGCGTAGGCGCCCAACTGCATGACGCCGAACTCGGCCCACCACTTCTGCTTGGGGTCGGCGGTGATGAAGTCGTGGTAGTAGCGCGAAGACTTGCCGAGCTCGAAGTTGTCGAGGCTGCTGAATTCCCAGTAGCCATAATAGTTGCGGATGTAGAGGTTGGCGAAGTTGAAGAACTCGTTGTGCGTGCCCAGGGTGAAGGTGTGCTTGCCCTTGTACCAGGTCAGGTTGTCGGTGATCTCGATGATGTCCTGGTCCAGGCCGTTGGCGCCCGAGTACTGCTCGGTGCCGGCGGTCAGCTTGTAGCTGCCGCTGCCCACGGTCACGTTCACCTGCGGGAAGAGGATGTCGCCGGTGGCGCGGCTGTCGCGGATGGTGGTGTAGTTCAGGGTCAGTTCGTTGAACAGGTTGTTGCCCAGGGTGCTGTTCAACTGGGCGACCGTGGAGTTGGTCTTGTTGGTCAGTTCATAATACACATCGGCGAAGGGGAAAACCGTGCTTGACGCCTTGGAGGGGTTGTTGTCGCGGCTGCCGGTGACGTAGTTGTGGCGGAGGGTGAGGCGGTGCTTTTCGCTGATGTTGTAGTCCAGGCGCACGAAGATCTTGGAGTTGTCCGAGATCACGTCCTTGTAGCCGTCGCCGTAGCCGCCCGGATCGTAGCCGTACTTGTTCTTCAGGATGCTGACGAAGCGGTCGGCATCGGCCTTGCTGACGCTGGCTCCGCCGAAGTCGTTGCTGTTGCCGGAGTCATCGATGACGTAGGTGGTCGGGACTTTGTTGTCGCCCATTTCGCCGCTCAGGAAGAAGAACAGCTTGTCCTTGATGATCGGTCCGCCGACGCGGAAACCGTACTGCTTTTCACTGAAGGTGCCATAGGCTTTTTTGTCGGGGCCCTGGCCCACGAAGTCCTGGTTGCGGCCGAAGTAATAGGCCGAGCCGGCGAACATGTTGGTGCCGCTGCGGGTGATGGCGTTCAGGCTGCTGCCGGTGAAGCCGCCCTGGCGGACGTCGTAGGGGGCGATGACCAGCTGGAACTCCTGCACGGCGTCCAGCGAGATCGGCGAGGCGAGACCCGGGGTGCCGCTGCTGCCCAGTCCGAACAGGTCGTTGTTCACGGCGCCGTCGATCTGGATGTTGTTGTAGCGGCTGCTCTTGCCGGCGGCCGAGAAAGCGCCGCCGCCGCGGGAGTCGACCTGGGGGGCCAGGCGGGCGAAGTCGTCGAAAGAACGTCCGATCGAAGGCATGCTCTCGATGATGCCGGTCGAGACGTTCTGGGCGGCCCCGGTGCGTGACTCGGAAATGATCGGGTTGGAGGCGATGACCGTGATCGCCTCGGCGATGGTTTCCAGCGCCAATTTGAAGTTGATGCCGCGGTCCTCGCCCAGTTTCAGGGTGATGCCCGTCAATTCCTGGGACTTGAAAGGCTCCATGGCGACCGTGACTCTGTAGGGGCCGCCGACCCTGACGGCCGGGATGTTGTACAGGCCGTCCATGCGGGTGACGGCGGTGAAGACGGTGCCGGTCGGCACATGCACGGCGGTGACGGTGGCCCCGACGATCGGGTTGCCGTCACTGTCGGTGACCAGGCCGTTGAAGGCCGCGCTTGTCGTTCCCTGGGCCATGAGCAACCCGGGCAGAATGACGCAGCACAGCATGACTGCGATCCACATTCTTTTCATGTAATAGGTCCTCCTTTTTTTTTTACGATTATTATGAAAGAAACATTATAGCAAAAAAGAAATAATCAAGCATGAAAAAAATATTTATTGAATAAAAATCGAAAAATTTGAATTCACCCCCGCGGCCGGGGCGTTTTTGACTCGCCGTGGGCGATGTGCTACCATCGGCGCATGAAGAGAAAGCCGTTGATCATCGGGGTGGCCGGCGGCACCGCCTCCGGGAAAACCACCATCGCCAACGCCATCATGGCCAGCATCAACCACCCGCAGATGGTGATGATCCAGCACGATGCCTACTACAAGGACGCCAGCCACCTGCCGCTGGCGGAGCGCGCCAAGATCAATTTCGACCATCCCGATTCGCTGGAGACCGAGCTGATGGTGCGCCACCTGCAGGAGCTGATCGCCGGCCGGCCGATCGAGATGCCGGTCTACGACTTCTCCACCCACGCGCGCCTGAAAAAAGGCATCGCCAAGAAGCCGGCCAAGGTGATCATCATCGAAGGCATCCTGATCTTCTGCGAGCAGGCCCTGCGCGAGCTGATGGACGTCAGGATCTTCGTCGACACCGACAGCGACCTGCGTTTCATCCGCCGCCTGAAGCGCGACATCCAGGAGCGCCAGCGCAGCATGGAGTCGGTGATCAGCCAGTACCTGGGGACGGTGCGCCCCATGCACATCGCTTTCGTCGAGTCCAGCCGCAAGTACGCCGACATCATTATCCCCGAGGGCCATAACCCGGTCTCGACCGCCATGGTCGTGACCATGATCCGCCAGCGCCTGCGCGGGAGGTAGGAAGTTGACCGCCAAGACAAGCGAGGTAGTGAGCCATGGCTGAAAAACAATTCATCAAGGCCCAGGAGCTGCTCGAGGATTCGTTCCGCCTGGGGCTGAAGGTGCTGGCCAGCGGATTCAAGCCCGATTTCATCGTCGGCATCTGGCGCGGCGGCACGCCGGTGGGCATCGCCGTCCAGGAGCTGCTCGAACACTTCGGGGTGGCCAGCGACCACATCGCCATCCGCACCTCCTCTTACGAGGGCATCGAAAAGCGCGGCAAGCAGATCCAGGTCCACGGGCTGAACTATATCGTCAAGAACGCCGACGCCGGCCATAACCTGCTCATCGTCGACGACGTCTACGACACGGGCTTGAGCATCAAGGCCATCATCGATTCGCTGAACGCCATGTCGCGGCGCAACACCCCGCACGACATCCGCATCGCCACCGTCTATTTCAAGCCGGACAACAACCGCACCGACCGCCGGCCCGAATATTACATCCATGAAACCGATAAATGGCTGGTCTTCCCCCACGAGTTGAACGGCCTCACTCCAGAGGAGATCAGCAGCCGGAAGCCGGAGATCGCCCGGCTCATGCAAGGGGGCAAAGCCGAATGAAGATCAGCAAGGAATTCATCGAAAAGATTCCCAAGACCGACCTGCACCTGCACCTGGACGGTTCGCTGCGCCTGCCGACCCTGATCGATCTGGCGCGGGAGAACGGGGTCAAGCTGCCGGCTTACGACGAAAAAGGGCTGCGCCGCCTGGTCTTCAAGAGCCAGTACGCCGACCTGACCGAATACCTGCAGGGGTTCGCCTATACCACGGCGGTGCTGCAGACCCCGGCGGCGCTGGAGCGGGTGGGCTACGAGCTGGTCCTGGACAACCAGGCCGAAGGCGTTCGCTACATCGAGGTGCGTTTCGCGCCGCAGCTGCACCAGAGCTCGCGCATGTCCTGCATCGACGTCATGGCGGCGCTGGACCGCGGCCTGGCCCGCGGCAAGAACGAGTTCAACGCGCGCCCCGAGGTGCAGGGCGGCCAGGAGCCGCCCTTCGAGTACGGCATCATCGCCTGCGCCATGCGCATGTTCGACTACGGGTTTTCCGAGTATTTCGACAGCCTGCTCAACGTCCACGCCCATTCCGACCGCAAGTGGATCTTTTCCCTGGCCTCGCAGGAGCTGGTGCGGGCGGCGGTGGAGGCCAGGACCCGGCTCGGGCTGCCCATCGTGGGTTTCGACCTGGCCGGCGCCGAAGCGGGCTATCCCGCCGGCGACCACGCCCAGGCCTACGCGCTGGCCCACAAGAATTTCCTGAAAAAAACCGTGCACGCCGGCGAGGCCTACGGCCCGGAGAGCATCTTCCAGGCCATCACCGACCTGCACGCCGACCGCATCGGCCACGCCGTCTACCTCTTCGACGACACCATGATCAAGAGCCCGGAGATCAAGGACAAGAAGGCCTACATCGCCAACCTGGTGCAGTTCATCGCCGACCGGCGCATTACCATCGAGGTCTGCCTGACCTCGAACCAGCAGACCATCCCGGCCCTCAGCGATCTCTCCCAGCATTCGTTCCGGCACATGCGCAAGGCCAAGCTGTCGGCCACCTTCTGCACCGACAACCGCACCGTCTCCCAGACCACGGTGAGCGACGAGATCCTCAAGGCGGTCCAGGCTTTCCACATCACCCCCAAGGAATTGAAGAATTTCGTCATCTACGGCTTCAAGCGCAGCTTTTTCCCGGGCACCTACATCAAGAAACGGGAATACGTCCACCAGATCATCGATTATTACGAGGCGATCGAGAAGCAGTTTACGTGATCAGTGACAAGTCACAAGTGACAAGTGACAAGGAAGAAAAGAGAAACAGACGATAATTTGCAATAGTGCGGTTTCTCGTCACTCGTTACTTGTCACTCGTTACTTAGATCCGGCATAGGGTTCTCCTTGACATTTCGCACCCCTGCAGCTACTATATTTTCTTAAAATCTGGTCCGAAATATAGGTGACCGATGAACGCAATTTCACTGCTGCGCGGAGTGCTGGGCCTGTTCCTGATCCTGGGCATCGCCATCCTGTTTTCCAACAACCGCCGGCGCATCAGCTGGCGGCTGGTGGGCATGGGCATCCTCATCCAGGTGGTGTTCGCCGTGTTCATCCTCTACGCCGACACGCTGCGCTCCTGGTTCTCGCCGCTGGGCTGGCCCAAGGTGCTGATCTCCTGGCTGGGCGGCGCCATCGTCAGCCTGCTCGGCTTCACCACCGAGGGCTCGAAGTTCGTCTTCGGCCGCCTGGCGACCAACTCAGGCCCCGACAGCCTGGGGGTCTACTTCGCTTTCCAGGTGTTGCCGACGATCGTTTTCGTGGCCACCCTGACCTCCGTGCTCTATTACCTCGGCATCCTGCAGGCGGCGGTCAAGGGCATGGCCTGGCTCATGGCCAAGCTCATGGGGACCTCGGGCGCCGAGTCGCTCTCCAACACGGCCAACATCTTCGTGGGCCAGACCGAGGCGCCGCTGCTGATCAAGCCCTACATCGGCACCATGACCAACTCCGAGATCCTGACCATCATGGTCGGCGGCATGGCCACCATCGCCGGCGGCGTCATGGCCGCCTACATCCAGATGCTCGGCCAGGCCATGGCCGAGGTCTACAAGATCCCCCTGGCCGAAGCGCAGCTGCGCTTCGCCGTGCAGCTGCTGGCGGCCAGCGTCATGGCCGCCCCGGCCGGCATGGTCATCGCCAAGATCCTTTTCCCCGAAACCGGGACGCCCGTGACCAAGGGCTCGGTCAACCTGAAGGTGGAGAAGAACGCCGACAACGTCATCGAGGCGGCGGCCACCGGCGCCGGCGACGGCATGCAGCTGGCGCTCAACGTCGGCGCCATGCTCATCGCCTTCATCGCCGGCATCGCCCTGATCAACTACCTGTTCACCGGTCTGGGCGACCTGCTGGGGGTCAACGCCTACCTGATCGCCCGTTTCGGCATGCCCCTGTCGCTGCAGCTCGTTTTCGGCGTGGTGCTGCGCTACGTGGCCATCGGCATCGGCGTGCCGGTCGCCGACGCCTTCCACTTCGGCAGCCTGCTGGGCACCAAGGTGGTGCTCAATGAGTTCGTCGGCTACATCGACCTGGTCGGACTGATCAAGCAGGGGGCATTGAGCCCCAAGGCTATCACCATGGCCACCTACGCCATGTGCGGTTTCGCCAATTTCTCCTCGATCGCCATCCAGATCGGCGGCATCGCCCCCATGGCGCCGCACCGCAAGAAGGACATCGCGGCGCTGGGTCTGAAGGCCGTGCTGGGGGGCACGCTGGCCACGCTGATGACCGCCACCCTGGCCGGCATTTTGCTAGGCTAGTGCCGGCTCGGGGAGACCCCGCGAATTTTGAGGAGGAACCAACCGATGAAAAAAACAATGCTGCTTGCTTTGGCCGCGATCCTGGCCTCGGCGCCGCTGGCCGCCGCCAAGAAACCGTTTACCATCGATGACCTTTACAGGTTGAAGGGGGTGTCGGGGCTGGCCCTGTCGCCCGCCGGTGACCGGCTGGCGTTCGAGCTCTCCTCGACCGATCTCAGGAAAGCCGAACGCAACACCGACCTGTACGAGGTCCACCTGCCCTCGGGGGCCGTCCGGCAATTGACCACCCAGCCCGGGTCGGAAAACTCGGCCTGCTGGTCGCAGGACGGCCGGACGCTCTACTTCGTGTCGAGCCGGAGCGGCTCGCCCCAGCTCTACGCGCTGCCCATGGCCGGAGGCGAGGCCAGGAAGATCACCGACTTCGCCCCGGGCATTTCCGCGCCGCTGCCGCTGGCAGGTGGCAAGGCCGTCATCTTTGCCGCCTCGGTCTACCCCGAATGCGGCGCGGACGCCGCCTGCCACAAAAAGCAGGCCGACAAGCTGGCCTCGGGCCCGGTCCAGGCGCACCTGGCCGATTCGCTGCTCTACCGCCACTGGACCTCGTACCGGGAGTTCCAATACAGCCACCTCTTCCGCTGCGACCTGGAATCGGGCCAGGTGACCATGCTGACGGGCGGCAAGGCCGATTACCCGACCTTCAACCACGGCAACGGCCCGGGCTTCGACGTTTCGCCCGACGGCCGGGAGATCTGCGTGGTCGTTAACTCCGACCCGCGCCCCGAGACCTCCACCAACAGCGACCTGGCCATCCTCTCCGCCGACGGCAAGGGTGAGCCCGTGGCCATCACCGCAGCCAACCGCGCCTTCGACGGCGACCCGCTCTATTCTCCCGACGGCCGCTGGATCGCCTACCGCACCCAGGCGACTCCCGGCTATGAAGCCGACTGCTTCCGTCTCGCCCTCTACGACCGGGCGCGGAAAACGTCCCGCATCCTGAGCGGCGCCGTCGACAACTGGGTGGAGGGCCTGCGCTGGGCCCCCGACTCGAAGTCGATCTTTTTCCTGGTTCCCGAGCGGGGGGCCTACCCGCTCTACCGGGCCGATATCGCCTCCGGGCGGATCGCCAAGGTGCTGACGAGCAAGCCCATCCGCGAATTCGCCCTGTTGCCTCGCGGCGGCGGACTGGTTTTCACCCGCTCGGCGGTCGGCGAGCTGGTCGAGCTGTGGACGGCCCGTTTCGACGGGAAATCCCCCCGCCGCCTGACGACGTTCCATGGCGCCCTGGAGAGCGAGGTCGATATCCGTCCCGCCGAGGAAATGTGGGTCAAAGGGGCAAACGGCAAGGAAATCCAGGTCTTCGTCGTCAAGCCCCACGGGTTCGTCGAGGGCAAAAAGTACCCGCTGATCCTCAACGTCCACGGCGGCCCGCAGATGATGTGGTCCGACAGCTTCCGCGGCGACTGGCAGGTCTACCCGGGCGCCGGCTACGTGGTGGCTTTCCCCAATCCCCACGGCTCGACCGGCTACGGTCAGGAGTTCACCGCCGCCATCTCCCGGGACTGGAATGGCAAAGTGATGGAGGACATCGATAAGGTCGTCGACCACTTGGCCGGGCTGCCCTATATCGATGGCGAGCGCATGGGCGCCATGGGCTGGTCGTGGGGGGGCTACGCCATGATGTGGCTCGAGGGGGCCGGCACGCGCTTCAAGGCTCTGGCGGCGATGATGGGGGTCTACGACCTGCGCTCCATGCATGGCGCCACCGAGGAGCTCTGGTTCCCGCAGTGGGATTTGGGCGGCACCCCCTGGGCCAATGCCGAAGGCTATGAGCGCATGAACCCCTCCGCGCGGGCGGCGAACTTCAAGACCCCCTGCCTGGTGATCACCGGCGAGCGCGACTACCGCGTTCCCTACACCCAGAGCCTGCATTTCTTCACCGACCTGCAGTCGCTGGGCGTCCCCTCACGCCTGATCGTCTTCAAGAACGACGGCCACTGGCCCGACAACCTGAAGTCGATGCCGGTCTATTACAACGCCCACCTCGAGTGGTTCCATCGTTTCCTGGGGGGCGGCAAGGCGCCCTACGACACCGAAAAAATGATCCGCAACACGGCGTTCGACGAGGGAGTGAAAGAGTCTGAAGAAAGTGAAAAGTGAAATGACGGATGCGTCAAGACCCTTGTTCTTTCACTTTTTACTTTTCACTATTCACCAGATTCGGGAATTCGTTCAGTGAAGCAATGGTATACGCCGGGGCGTGGCCGGCGGGACAGGGGAGCCGCTTCGGGTTGAGCCAGCAGAAGTCCATGCCGGCGTTGCGCGCGCCGGCCATGTCCGAGGTGACGCTGTCGCCGACGAACAGGACGTCGGCGGCGTCGATGCCGAGCTTTTCCAGCGCCGGTCGGAAAATGCGCGGGTCGGGCTTGGCTATGCCCACTTCCTCGGAAATGACGATGGAACTGAAAAAGGGAGTGATGGGCGAGGCGGCGAAGCGCTGGTTCTGCACGGCGGCGATGCCGTTGGTCACCAGGGCCAGCGGGTAGGCTTTGGCCAGTTCCCGCACCAGGTCGAGCGCCCCGGGCAGGAGCTGCGACTGGCCGGCCAGCGCTTCCAGGTAATAAACACTGATCTTTTCCAGGGGCATTCCGGGCAGCCCCAGCTCGGCCGCCAGCCGGCGGAAGCGCTCGACGCGAAGGCGGGCCTGGTCGGTCTCGCCGCGTTCGAAAGCCTGCCAGACGTCGCGGTTGTGGCGGCGGTAGGCGGCGATGAAGGTGTCGGGATCGGCCGGGACCGAAAATTCTCCCAGGCAGGCCAGCAGCGCGGCGCGTTCGGCCCGCGGGTAATCGAAAAGGGTGTCGTCGGCGTCGAAAAATATGCTTTTATATTTTTTTGCCAAGGTCATCAGTACGGCCAGGGGTGGACGCCATCGTTGTCCACCAGGTGCAGGATCATCTTCGGCCTGGGGACAGGCTTGCGGCTGATGGCGATGGCCGCGGCCAGCCTTTCCATGACCGCCGGGGTCTGGCCGGGGCGGTCGCTGTGAACGGTCACCAGCTTCTGCCCCTTCTCGACGCGGTCGCCGACGTTGGCGTGGAAGATGAAGCCGCTGCCGTAGGCGATGGCCTCCTCTTTCCGGCGCCGGCCCGCGCCGGTGTCGATGGCGGCCATGCCCACCGCGTACGAGTCGATGCGCGCGACGTGACCGGCGTCGGGCGCCAGGAATTCCGTCCGCTGCGCGGCGGCGGGCAGCAGGGAATGATCTTCGCACACCCGCGGGTCGCCCCCCTGGGCGGCGATGAAGCGGCGGAACACTTCGAGAGCGCGGCCCGAGGCGATGGCTTCCTTGAACTTCACGACGGCCTCGGCATACTCCAACTCCTGGCCGGCGGCGCGCAGCATGCAATAGCCCAGGGCGAAAGTCACCTGCATGATGTCTTCGGGTCCCCGGCCCTTCAGGGCCTCGATGGACTCGATGATCTCCAGGCTGTTGCCCACGGCGCGGCCGAGCGGCTGGTCCATGCTGGAGATGATGCCCAGGGTGGGGCGGCCGCTCTCGGCGCCGATGCCGACCATGGTCCGGCACAGGCGGATGGAGTCCCGCTCGTCCTTCATGAAGGCGCCGCTGCCGGTCTTGACGTCGAGGACGATGCCGTCCGCTCCCAGGGCCAGCTTCTTGCTCATGATCGAGGAGGCGATGAGCGGGATGCAGCTGACCGTGGCGGTGGCGTCGCGCAGGGCGTAGAGCTTCTTGTCGGCCGGCACGATGTTGTCGGTCTGGCCGCAGATGACCATGCCGGTCGCGGCCAGCACTTCGCGGAACTTTTCCTGGGTGAGGAAAACGTTCATGCCCGGAATGGCTTCCAGCTTGTCCAGGGTGCCGCCGGTGTGGCCGAGGCCGCGCCCGGAGAGCATGGGCGCGCGCACGCCGCAGGCGGCCACGAGCGGCGCCACCACGAAGCTGATCTTGTCGCCGACGCCGCCGGTGCTGTGCTTGTCGATCTTTTTGCCGGGAACGGCGTCCAGGGGAATGCGGTCTCCTGAAGCGAGCATGATCCCGGTGAGGTCGCCGAGTTCCCGGTCGTTCAGGCCGCGGATGTAAACGGCCATCAGCCAGGCCGCGACCTGGTAGTCGGGGATATCGCCCTTGACGTAGCCGTCGATGACGAAGGCGATCTCGTCCCGGTCCAGCTCCTGCCCGTCCCGTTTTTTAGAGATGATCTCATACATTCCGTTTGCCATGTTGCCTCGCTAGCCTTCCATGTCAGCCGCCGCCCGCCGGGGCGAAAAGGTCGACCGTGTCGCCGGCCGCGACCCGGGTCTCCAAGCCCTGCTTCAGGCGGATGTTCTCGCCGTTGACCAGGATCATGGCGCCGGTGAGCAGCCCTTTGTCCCGGTCGAGCAGCTCTTCAAGAAATCCCCGGCCGGTTTTGTCTTGCGCCGCGAGCAGCAGTTCCCGTATCGCCATGTCCGCGGCTTCGATCTCGACGGCCGGCGCCTGCACCTGGCGGCGCAGCAGCCCGTAAAACTTGATCACGATCTTCCCGGCCAAGTTACAAGCCAAGCTCCGCCAGCGTCGCTGGCAGCGGCACGCCGTCGGCGTCCCAGCCGCGCACGGCGTAATAGCGGTCGAGCATTTCCTCGAGGCGCGCCACGCGGTGGCGCGACGACCCGGTCTGGAATTCTTCCTGGAGAAATCGCGGCGGCAGGGTGTCGTCGGCGCGGCTGAAGCCGGCGCGGTTGTTGTACAAGCGTTCCAGGGTGTAGATGCGCCGGCCGATCATCATCAGTTCGTCATCGTTGAAGTCCAGGCCGGTGACCACCCGCAGCATCTCGGCGAATGTCGAGATGCCCATGGCGAACTGCAGGAAACGGCAGAGCACGGTCGAATCCACCAGCGCGGAAACGTCTTGGAACAGGGCCACGAGCTCAGGCTTGCCGGCGGTGGAGAAGCGGTCGAGGAAGACCGGGTGGCCGAGGATCTCGGGCATGATCATATAAGCGCGCATGTGGCAGCCGCCGCGGTTGGAGGTGGCATAGGAGAGGGCCATGCCCTGGGCGCCGCGCGGGTCGTAGGCCGGGATCTCCATGCCCTTGACCTGCATGGCCAGTTCCGGCCGGCCGAATTTTTCGGCCAGGCGCTTCGAGCCCAGGCCGAGTTCCGCGCCCAAACCGCGCCCATAGGCGGTGTCCTCCACCAAGCCCTTCAGCTTGCCGGCGTCGCCCCAGCGGAAGCCCGCGTCCCAGGCGCCGGTCTCGCACAGTTCCATGGCGCAGCCGATGGTGCTGCCCATGGTGATGGTGTCCAGCCCCAGTTCGTTGCAGGCGTAATTGGCCTCGGTGATGGCGGTCAGGTCGCTGATGCCCAGTTGGGCGCCGAAGGCCCAGACCGTTTCGTATTCGGGCCCCTCGCCCTGCCGGTCCTTTGTTTTGGTGGTGCGGCCGCAGCCGATCGGGCACTTGTAGCAGGCGCTCTGGCGCTGCAGCAGCGTCTCGGCGATCTTTTCGCCGCTGGTCCCTTCGGCGTCGTTGAACACGCCGCGGCGGAAATTTTCGGTCGGGAACATGCCATGGGCGTTGATGATATTGACCAGGACCGAGGTGCCCAGCACCTGCAGCGATTTTCCGGTCACGGGGTTCTTGTCGATCACGCGCTCGATCCTGGCGGTCATGGTCTTGTAAGCCTCCGGGTCGGCGATGGCGACCGCCTGGTTCCCAGCGGCGGCGATCGCCTTGAGGTTCTTGGCGCCCATGACGGCGCCCAGGCCGCCGCGGCCGGCGGCGCGGTCGCGGTCGTTCATGATGGCGGCGAACAGCACGCGGTTCTCGCCGGCCGGGCCGATGCAGGCCACCGAAGCCTTGGACGCCGTCTGCTCCTGGACCGCTTTCTGGGTCCGCTGCGTATCCAGCCCCCACAGGGAGGATGCATCGCGCACCTCGACGATGCCGTCGTGGGCGTAAAGGTAGACGGGGCGGCCTGCCTGGCCGGTGACCACCAGGCCGTCCAGGCCGGCACCCTTGAGCACGGCCCCGAAGCTGCCGCCCGAGCTGGAATCGCAGATGGTGCCGGTGAGCGGCGAGCGCGAAACGACCTGGTAGCGGCCCGAGGTCATCACCGTGCCGGTCAGCGGCCCGGTCATGAAGACCAGGGCGTTGTCGGCGGCGAACGGGTCGAGCGGGGCCGGGCACAGGTCGGTGTACAGCTTGACGCCCAGGCCGCGGCCGCCGAGAAAACGGCGGAGCGTTTCCGGGCTGACGGAAACGACTTCCTGCCTGCCGCTGCCGAGATCGATCTTTATTATTTTCCCCATCCAGCCGTTCATCTTGTCCTCGCTATTCGTAGAATTTATTGAATTTCTCCAGGTGCGGGCAGGCCATGCATTTTTTTTTGTAATACGCGTAGACGGCCTTGGGCTGCTTGTCGATATTGGCGGAACGCGACGGGCAGAAATGGCAGGGGATCTCCTCCTCCAGCCAGGCCGCCGGCGCGAACTTGTACAAGGAAAGCCCTTCGACGATGGCCACGCTGGAGCTCACGCCCAGGCGCGAGGCGCCGGCCCGGATCAGCCGCCAGGCGTCCTTGAAGTTGCGGATGCCGCCCGAGGCCTTGACGCCGATGTCGGGGCCCACGGTCTGGCGCATCAGGCGCACGTGGTCGGGAAAGGCGCCGAAGGCACCGAAGCCGGTGGAGGTCTTGACGAACCCGGCGCCCGCCTCGACCGACAGCCGGCAGCCGCTGACGATCTCTTCGTCGGTCAGGAAGCAGGTCTCCAGGATCACCTTGACCAGCGCCGGGCCGCTGGCCTCGACCACGGCGCGGATGTCGTCGCGCACGAAGTCGAGCTTCTTGTCGCGCAGGGCCCCGACGTTGACCACCATGTCGATCTCGGCGGCGCCGTTGGCCACCGCCTCCCGCGCCTCGAAAGCCTTGGCCGTCGTGGTACCGGCCCCCAGCGGGAAGCCGACCACGGTGCAGACCAGGACGCCGCTGCCCTGGAGCTTTTCGCTGGCGAAGCGCGTGTAGCCGCCGTTGATGCAGACGGTATAAAACCCGAAGGTGCGCGCTTCGCTGCACAGGTTGGCTATCTTTTTCTCGCCCGAATGGGCGCTGAGCTCGGTGTGGTCGATCATCTTGACCAGCGTCTCTTTGTCCAGGTCGATCATTTTATTTCGGTGGCTCCTTTCTGAGTAGGGAACGCAAATTTGCGTTCCCTTCGGATGAAAATAGCAGGGAACGCAAATTTGCGTTCCCTACGGATGAAAATAGCGAAAATGTTCTTCATTTTTTCAGGTGGAAAATGAACGGCACCAGCTCGGCCACGGTGGCGTCGCGGCAGTCGCCGGCGCGGTCGCACATGTGCACCACGGTCGGCGGCGCGGCGAACTCGGCGATCACCTGGCGGCAGGCGCCGCAGGGGGGAAGGAACTCGTCGCTCTCGCCGATGACCAGCAGCTCGCGGATCTCCTTTTCGCCGGCGGCGACCATGGCGAAGATGGCGTTGCGCTCGGCGCAGCAGGTCAACCCGAACGAGGCGTTCTCCACGTTGCAGCCGCTGTAGATATTTCCGTCGCCGCCGAGCACGGCAGAGCCCACGCGGAAGCTGGAATAGGGAGCGTAGGCATTCTCGCGCGCCTTCCTGGCCGCTGCCAGCAGTTCCTGTTTCTTGTCCGCCATATTCCTCCGCGGGGCCCGATTTGTCCCCCAAGGGGACGGCGGCAATTCAGCCCGCCCAGGGCCACAACGGGGAATAGTATAGCAGGAGAGCAATTAAATCAAGTCGGGATGATCATGCCGGATATCCGGCTGAAGCTTCGGCGCGTGGCACAAGAGCTTCTTCTCCATCAACCCCGCTTGCCGTCAATTTCTCACAATCTGACATGGATGTTTCCCAAAATGGAACACCCGAATATCACAAAATTCCCCATGCCCTTGAATAGCCTTGTGGGATCAGTGTCCTGGGCTCAGATTTATCACATTTTTCCCTATTCCATTTTTTACTTTTTAAATATACCTTCATTCCTTTAGCACAAGTCAGAGTTTGCGAGGAGTCACCTTGAGATTATTGGCTATGTCAATTTGGTTGAGTTTGCTGTGTTGCTTGTGCGCTTGCCGCAAAATGCCTTATTTGCCTGGCGAGGACGCAGTGATTTATTTGCAGGCCTCGTCCTCAGTGATCAAATTAGGTGAACGGACTCTCATTTCCATCCGCGGCGAGAAGGGCAGCGGCTATCCCTTACCCAACGGGACAGTTGTCTGCCTGAGCGCTTCCCGGGGTGCATTGCCAGACGAGGTGATCTTGCAGGACGGCAAAGCGGTGACGGAATATCAGGCTGAGGCAACATTTAGTGGCGATGTCGAAATAAAAGCCCGCAGCGGCAAGAGTCAGATCATCCCTGAAACGCTGGTCATTACGATCGCCGACCAGGTCGTCGATTCGCTTAATATCTGGGCCGAACCGACTCAGCTGCCCTATGGGGGAGGCGAAAGCCAAATCCAGGTATTGGCGCTTGACTCATTGCAAAAGCCGGTGCCTGGAAAGGTCATTTTTTTATCCACCAGCGCCGGGACGTTGTCCGGAGGCGGGGCCAGAACCACCGATAATAACGGGAGCATCCAAGCTTATTTGTATGCCGAAAAGGCCGCCGTAGTAACGGCAAATTACCAAGATCTGGAATGCACAGTATCCATCCAGATCGAAAGCCAGAACATCAATCCCGTAGCCGAGTTCTCCTATTCTCCGCTGGCGCCACAAAGCCGGGAGACGGTTTACTTCAATGCCGCCTCATGCACCGACAGCGATGGCCGTATCATCGGCTATAAATGGGATTTCGGGGACGGAACCTCGGGAACCGGAGAAACTGTGTCTCATGTATTCACAACTTCCGTTAACAGGACTTACACGGTCGTTTTGAAGATCATGGATGATGCGGGCGGTGAGGGTGTAAAAAGCAGGGAAATCGAAGTCAAGGCGGCCATATGATTCCAGCAAAGTCACATTCGCAACTATTGCCAACCCTGGTTATCCCCTTGCTGTTTGTTTTGCTTTTTTCGCTCTCCTGTTCGCCGGGTTTGCTGCGCAAGGCGGAAAGCTTCCGCAAGAACCAGTATTACGAGGAGGCGTTGGATTATTACTTGCAGGCCTTGAAGGCCCATCCTGACCGCATCGAGTTGAAGATTGCCATTGACCGCCTGATGAAGGAAGCCTCGCAATACCACCTGCTGATCGGAAGTGAGCAGATGGCAGCCGGCAAGGTGAAGCAGGCCGAGCTCAGTCTCAAGAAAGCATTGGAGTTCGATCCGGGCAACAACGAAGCCAAGAAAAGATTGATGGAGATCAGCGAGCGCAAGCCTGAGATCAAGAGCGTGGACAGGATCAAAAAAGAAATGGAATTGAATGTCGGGCTGCCGGATGTCTTTCGGGACAACCAGCGCATGGATATCGTTTTGAAAAACAAGACCGATATAAAAAAGATCTTCGAGATCCTGTCGCGCTTCGGCAATGTCAACATTCTGTTCGATCCCAATTTCCGCGAGCGCAAAAGCGAAATCTCCCTGGTCGCAGTCACATTCTACCAGGCATTGGAGCGCCTGTGCACGATCTTTCGCTGCCGTTTCTTCGTGCTGGACAACAAGAACATCATCATTGTCGACGACAACCGCGAGAGCGTCCGCCCTTACGAGAAACTGGTAGTACGCAACCTGTTTTTTGCCAATATTGATGCCGAGGAAGGGCGCAAGGTCATCGAGTCAGTTATGAAGCCTGAGCGCCTGGTGCTGAACAAGCAGGCCAACAGCCTGATCGTTTCAGATACGGCGGAGAACATGGTCTGGATCGAGAAAATCGCCGGCTTCATCGACAAGCGCCGGGGGGAAGTGGAGATAGAGATCGAGATCATCGAAGTCGATCGCAACAAACTGAAGGAATACGGGACCGGGCTGTCGCAGTATCAGGTCGGCGCCAGCCTGGAAGGGGCGGACAAGGGCAAGCGGCTCAATGATTTCAACTACTTGGCCGCCGACGATTTCATCTTCACGGTCCCGAGCCTGGTCTGGAAGTTTTTCTCCTCCTTGACCGATTCGCAGGTCCTGGCACGGCCCAAGGTGCGCGGCCTGGACGAGGAGAGGATGGAGATCAAGGTCGGGGACAAAGTCCCCATTCCGCGCACGACGTTCGTTTCCTCTTCGGGAGGCGGGGTCAATGACCAGCCCATCACCTCCTATGATCTCCAGGACGTGGGCATCACGATCTCCATTTTGCCGCGCCTGCATCAGAACCGCGAGGTCACCCTGGACCTGAAATTCGAAATGACTTTCGTGACCAGCCAGGGCTCGATCTATGTGCCTCCGACATTGGGCAACCGCGCCGTGGCCACCAAGCTCAGGCTGCTCGACAACGAGACCGGCATTATCGCCGGCCTGATCCGCAGCAACAGCAAGGAGGGAAGCCAGGGCATCCCGATCCTGAGCCAGATCCCCATCCTGAAGGAGATCTTCACCGCGCGCAGCCGCGCCAACGACCGCACCGACATTATCATCAGCATTACGCCGCGCATCATCCGCATGCCCGAGATCGGTAGCGACGACCTGGAAGCCTGGCTGATCGGCACCCGCGACCAGGTGCGTCTGGAGAAGTGGAAGAGCTACAAACTTGAGAATCAAAGCAAGGATAAATAACCAGGAAGGAGAGTTACAATGAGAAAAATGGCCGGGAAAGCGTCATGGGGCTTGTTGGCGGTGATCGCCCTTTTGGGCATGTTTTTTGCATGGCAACTCGCATCGCAAAGTTCCCCCGCTCAATTGCGGGAAATCGAGCTGACCGATGTGATTCATGATGAGTGCTTCTCGCCCAACAACGACGGCAGCAAGGACAGCATGAATTTTTCGGCATTCTTCAGCGGGCCGGCGGGGAAACCCGTATTTGCCGCTTTGTTCATCAAGAAGGATGGTCAATGGATCAATTTTCGCATTGGGGCCGCCGTTTTCTCTGCGACCGGGGCGGCCGAGATCCAGATGCCGTGGAACGGCAAGGACGTGAGCGGCCAGACGGTCACCGACGGAGATTTCTCCTTGCTGCTCTATTATTTCAATATCCCCGGGTTGTACAACCAGCTGGCCAACCAGAAAATCGACAAGGTCATGGCCAAGATCGAGCAGCGGCTGATGCAGCGGGAAAAACGGGACATGCTGAAACGCTGGGACGGCGGGGTGACCGTCGACGTGCTGCCGCCCGAACTGACGGTGAGTGTGCCGGAGGCTGGCCTGCGAACCTATGAGCCCGCGGTGCTCACTTCCGGAACGGTATTTGGCGCGGACACCCTGAAGGTCAATGCATCTCCCCTGGCCATCGACAACGGCCAATTTTCCGGCACTCTTGAACTGGCTCCGGGCATGAACACCTTCATCTATGTGGCGGAGGACTGCGCCGGCAACCGCGACCAGGAAACCCGCACGTTGGAAAGGCTCCTGGATGCAGATCCCCCAGTGATTACCATCGCTTCACCCGCGGCCGGCTCATTGCTGAACGGGCTTCCGGTCTTGGTTTCGGCATCTTTTCATGACGAAGTCAGCGGCATCGACCCGGCCTCTTTAAAGGTGCTGCTGAATGGCGTCGATATCACTTCACTTTTGAGCGTCAACGACGGAGCGGTCGTCGGCGAGGTGAATGATGACTCCCTGTTGAACGACGGGGCCAACCTGCTGCGTGTCGAGGCGGCTGATATGGTCGGCAATACGGGAATGGGAATTTCCTCTTTCAATTTTGAAAAGACCTCCGACAAAGATAAGACCTTCGTATATGGGCGGGTATTGGATATTTCCGGCGACACTCCCCTGGCCGGTGCGACTGTTTCCGCATCCGGCAAGGAGACACTGAGCAACGACCAGGGGCAATGGAAACTGTATTTTGGCGATGGCGGCACTTATAAGATCAAGATAACCAAGAACGGATACAGCGAGGTTTACCGCAAAGCTCAAGTGCCCAAGGGCGAGGAAGCGGTCGTTGATGACGCTTATCTCACCCAGTTGGATACTAAAACGACGGCGATCGGCTCCGAGGGCGGCACTCATAGCAATAGTGACGAGACGGTCGAGATCGTCATTCCGGCCGGCGCTTTGAGTGAGGCCAAGAACATCCAGGTCACCCGTTTCACGGCGTCGAGGGCCCTGCCCGGCGGTTTGAACGAAACGGCGAACCTGCAATACCCTATCTCCTTCCTGTTTTGCGCCGACCTGCAGCCCAATGGCACGACGTTCGCGCAGGCTGTCAAGCTCCGGGTGAAAAATACTTGGGGCTTTGCCGCCGGCACCCAGATCCCCTTCGCGTTTTGGGACAAGGATAACCAGACCTGGCTGCCCGAGGGCATGGCCACGGTCAACGCCGACAAGTCATGGCTTGAGGCGGACATCAACCATTTTTCCTTTTGCGATATCAACACGGCCGATACCGTAGCGCGAACTGCGGGCCATAACGATACGATGTTTGAGCCAGTCCCGCCATGTGAAGAATGCATGGCATCCAGCGTCGATATCAACACCGGTTCGCTGAGAACCGACCTGTCTATTCCCGGGGTCAAGGTACGAGGCGGCGATACCGGCATCAGCCTGGTATACAACTCCTCGACCGCCTATCCCACCTCCATTCTCCGCGTCCTGAACTTGCAGGACGACTCGCTGGTTCTAAGGCCCGAGAGTACCAGTTTTAAGGTCGCCAGTTCCTTGCTCGGCCACTCCGGCGGCAGCAATGGATTCGCGGCCCTGGGAACATTTCATTTCAACCCTCCCGGCGGCTATGGCGCCGGCGCCCTGATTTTCAATGGGGTTTATCCATCGGGACGCGTTGTGAGGACAGGTTATCAGGATATCGATCTGACCTTCACCAACTACTATCCTGGAGAGTTCGCTTTCGTGGCCAACTGGGGTGGAGTGCCGACCGGTTCGACGGGAGTAGTGGCGTTGGAACCTGCCTACCTGGAAGACAAGCGCGAGAAAAAGGTTTTCATGGTCTCCCGGGCCGATTCTCCTTTCGGCAGGGGCTGGCAACTGGCGGGATTGAAGAAACTCCATTTTGAGGGCAATCGGGCGGTCGTGGTCGCGGGTGACGGCAGTTTCAGGGAATACGAGCGGGGAATCAACTTCGCCGACAAAACAGGTGGGGCGACGTTTTTATCATCCAACTATCCCATGCATGACGCCGAAAAAATGCTTTTGAAGGCCGCACTGAGGCCGGTAAGGCAGGAGGGCTGCGCCCGTTTCTATTTCAGCGGCGTGCCGGCTGTCGGCTCCAACCAAACGTTCACCATCGACCTGGGCCAGGAACGGAGTGTTTATACGATCGGCATGGAATTTCCCCAGTACTGGACACGCATCAATGTCTGGGATTTTATCCGCATCTCTACTTCGTTGGATAACGTGGAGTATTCGCCCTGGAGTCAGTGGGGAGAACCGACGTTGATGAATCCGGCGGCGATGGCGGACGCGCTGGACAATAAGATTAAATCTCCCTACCTGGCGTCCCGGGCCGACCGGGCGGTTCGCTACATCAAATATGAACTGGGATTCCCCTCGGTTAATACTGTTGTCTCCGGCTCGGGGATCTACCGTGTCTACGCCATCGGCGACGAGAACAAGTTTCGTTCGCTGGATGAGGAGATATGGCCAAAGCTCTCTCTGGATACCGATTCGGGAAACTATATTCTGGAAGAGTATTCAGGAAGTCAGACAGTTTTTAACGCCAACGGATTCATGATCGCTGAAAAGGAAAGATCGGGGAGAACCATCGCTTATGAATACAACGACGAGCGGCTGATCCGGATCAATTACCCTGAAAGCGTGTATATGGAATTCAGCTACGGCTCCGGCGGCAGGCTGGAGAAAGTGAAGGACTCCAGCGGCAGGGAGACCATGGTCAACATGGACGAAGAGGGGGACTTGCTGGAAGTAGTCTATGCCGATGGCGAAAAAAGGCAGCTCAGTTATAACGATCGCGGCCTGCTGCTGACCGACAAGAACGGAAATGCTGAAAAAACCTATACTTGGGACGGAAATTACGCCGTTTTGACCGAAGTCGAGCTGCCCAATGGCGGCAAAAGGACATTGAATCCCTGGGTGCTGAATTTCGCCCTCAATGGCAGGCAGAGCACGCCCGGGCAGCCGATCGATTTTCCTGCCTCCGGCGATGCCATGGAGTCGACCGTCACCTTTGAGGACGGCCGGGTGGAAAAGAGAGTGACCGGCAGCGGCTGGAGCTGGAAGTACGTGAACGGAAAGCTCCAGGAGAAAACCATGTATGGCGATTTAAAGAACAATCGCCTGCCCGTGGAGATCGCCCGCGGCGACACGGGCTGGGATAATACCATTATTACCTATAACAACGACCAGCAGGCGAGTTTTATTAACGGCACGCTCAGGGACAACCAGTGGGTGCCTGAAGACGTCAATAACCACGCTCCCTATCATCCCGGCACCAACGAATATAATTTGTCTACCAAGTACACTGCGATTGTCTATAACCCCCAGCGACTGGTTGACTACATCAACAGCTACGATATGAAGAAAACCTTTTTTTACGATGTAAAGGGCAACCTGCTTAAGGTTGAAGAACTTTCATCGCATGGTAAAACCACGCAATATGCCTATAATGACGACGGGGACCTGGTCAAGGTCACGTATCCGGACGGAAGGGTGAACGAGATGGCCTATGACGGCCTGGGGCTGGTGAGGGAGGTGAAGAACAATGACGGCACCAAGACCACCCTGGAACGTGACGGGCGCGGGGATGTCGTGGCCATGGTCGACGAGATGGACCGCCGGGTGGAGCTGACGCGCGACGTCATGGGCCGGGTTATAAAGGAGAAAAGCCCCGGGGACAAGGAAGTGAGCTACCAGTGGGGCGGCGAGGGGTGTTCCAGCTGCGGGGACGGCTCCAAGCTGAGCAAGATCATCGATGCCGCCGGCAATACCTGGGATTTTACCTACGACGTCATGGGCAACCCCATAGAGATGATCTATCCCGGGGGCAGCAAGATCAGCCAGGAGTACGACATCGCCGGCCGAATGACCAAGTTCACCAATAAGAGGGGCCAGGAGATCACTTACGACTACGACTTTGGCAAATTGACCAAGAAAACCACTCCCGAGGGAGAGATCGACTTCACCTACGACAACCGCGACCGCGTCACCGAGATCCAGGGCAACGACTTCCATTACCGCTACAGCTACGGCAACTTCATCACCGGCTGGAGCTATGTCTGGTGCTCGACCATCGTCCAGGAGGAGAACGTCAACAGCGGCAACTGGATCCAGACCTTTACCAACTACTACGGCCTGCCTTACCAGACCTTCGACAACTTCGGCTGGCGCAAATTATTCAACTACAACTTCGGCGGCAGCGCTCCTTCAACCCCGGTGGGACCGACGCCGCAGAGCATCCAATTCTACAAGCGC
>Ga0209262_10000158_pt1 | contig 40074 bp, 35 predicted proteins | sample Lowcelwee11metaG_FD_187171 | JGI IMG/M metagenome (GOLD analysis project Ga0209262, IMG submission 187171) | Freshwater pond sediment microbial communities from the University of Edinburgh, under environmental carbon perturbations - Low... | ecosystem: Environmental > Aquatic > Freshwater >... | reverse complement strand
GATGATGCTGTCGTCGATGCCGCGCAGGCCGGCAAGAAACAGCGCCATGGCGAAGCCGGCCGACTGCCACACGCCGGCGATGACCACGCAGTAGATCGCCATGTCCGACTGGACCAGCCAGTCGAAGGTGAACGAGGTCCAGCCCATGTCCTGCACGAGTTTCTGCAGGCCGGCGCTGGGGTTCAGGATCCATTTCCAGGCCGTGCCGGTGACCACGAAGGACAGCGCCATGGGGTAGAGGTAGACGGTGCGGATGAAGCCTTCGGCGCGCACCTTCTGGTCGAGCAGGATGGCGAGGAACACGCCCAGCGCCATGGAGCCGCCCACGTAGAGCGTGCCGAAGATGGCCAGGTTTTTCAGCGCCACGTGCCAGCGGTCCATTTCCCAGAGGCGCTCGTACTGCGCCAGGCCCACCAGCTCGTAGTTGGGCAGCATGCGGGAGGCGGTGACGGACAGCAGCCCGTTCCAGACCATGAAGCCGTAGATGAAGGCCAGGCCGAGCACGAAAGCGGGAGTCAACACCAGCTTGGGCAACAACTTGTCAAGGGTTTTGGGCATTGGGGCGCCCTGCGCAGGCTCGACGCCTGCGCAGGTCTCGCTGGATGGCGCGGGCAGGCCGCTTTACTTGGCCGCGGCGGCGATGCGCTTCTGCGCCTCGGCCACGCTGAGCTTGTCGTCGTTCCAGAACTGCGTCACCGCGTCCTGGATCGCACCGGCCTTGGCCGGCTCCACCGCCATGCCGTGGGCGATGGAAGGCACCAGACCACCCGACTTGGCGGTTTCCACGAAATCGGTGGCCGAGAGCTTGGCGCAGTCGTCGAACTTGGCCATGTCGTGGCCCAGGCGCACCGGGATAGAGCCCTTGTTCTGGTTGAAGACTTCCTGGAACTCGGTGCTCAGGATGGCGGACGCCAGGTCACCCTGGGCCTTCTGCGCGGCTTCGTCCTTCAGCTTGAACATGATGAAGGAGTCGACGTTGAAGGTGTAGGCGTTGGCCGTGCCCGGAGCGGCGGCGCACAGGAAACCTTCGCCCGGCTTCTGGCCAGCGGCGGTGAACTCGCCCTTGGCCCAGTCCCCCATGAACTGGAAACCGGCCTTGCCGCCGATCACCATGGCCGTGGTCATGTTCCAGTCGCGGCCGGTGGAGGCGCCGTCGGTGTAGCCCTTGAGCTTGCGGAAGGTGGTCAGTGCCTTGGCCATGGTGGGGCTGCCGATGGCTGCGGGGTCGAGCTTGACCAGGGCGTTGTTGTAGAACTCGGCACCACCAACACCCAGCACGACGGACTCAAACACGGTGAAGTCCTGCCAGTTCTGGCCACCGTGGGCCAGCGCCACGTTGCCCGACTTCTTGATCTTGTCGGCGGCGACAAAGAACTCGTCCCAGGTCTTGGGCATGCCCGCAACGCCGGCCTTCTTCAGCACCTCGGGGTTGGCCCACATCCAGTTGACGCGGTGCACGTTGACCGGGGCGGCCACGTAGTTGCCGTTGGATTTCATCACGTCGGCCACCACCTTGGGCAGCAGTTCGTCCCACTTTTCGGCCTGCGCCACGCTGTCGATGCTGGCCAGCATGCCTTCGCTCGCCCATTCCTGGATGGCCGGGCCTTTCACCTGGGCCGCCGTGGGCGGGTTGCCCGAAACGGCGCGGCTCTTGAGCACGGTCATGGCGTTGTCACCGCCACCACCGGCCACCGCGAAGTCTTTCCACTCGTGGCCCTTGGCCTCCAGCATGGCCTTGAGTTCGGCGGCCGACTTGGCTTCGCCACCCGACGTCCAGTAGTGCAGCACTTCCACCGAGGTCTTGGCCGGGGCGGGCGCAGCGGCGGGCGCAGGCGCGGCGGCGACGGGTGCGGCCTCTTCTTTTTTGCCGCAAGCGGTGGCGAGCAGGGCGGCGACCAGCGCGGCACCAAAGGTGTAAGTGAACTTCATGGGTTGTCTCCGATGGATGGCCTGTGGCCCGGTTGTGGTGTTCCCGGCGCAGCTTGCGCCAAGGGCGTTAATTTTTCATTAATTAATTAACGTCAACCATCCGTAGAAACCCCGAGACCCTGTGCACCTCAGGGGTTCATGGCGCCGAAGCGCCTCTCACAACGCATGAAACAGCCCACCCCAGAGACACCGCCGGTCTGGCTTTGCCAGACGGCTGGTGTCGCCCCTTGGGGATAGCGCGAAGCGCTGCGGGGGGCGTTTGTTCTCAGCCCAGTCCGTCCAGTGCACGCGCGGCGCCGAGGAGCGCAGGCGATTGTTTCGACGTGATCACCCACACGGGGATTTCGGCCAACAGGCCGCGGAACCGGCCTTTGGCCTCGAAGCGCGCCCGGAACGGCGAACCCTCAAACCAGGCGCCCAGCCGAGGCACGATGCCGCCGCCGATGTAGACCCCGCCGCGCGCGCCGAGCGTGAGCGCCAGGTTGCCGGCCACGGAGCCCAGCATGGCGCAAAAGAGGTTCAGCGCTTCCAGCGCCTGCGGATGGCCGGCCTGCAGGGCCGCCTCGCTCACGTCGGCCGCGCTGGCCACCGTGCCCGGCGCCACGCCGTCGGCTTCGCAAAGCAGGCCATAGGTGTCCAGCAGGCCCTGGCCGCTGCACACCCGCTCGGCCGAGCAGCGGCCGTAGCGGCGCGCCAGACCGTCCATCACCAGGCGCTCGCGCAAGGTCACGGCCGGCAGCGTGACGTGGCCGCCCTCGCCTTCCAGCGGCACCCAGCCCCCCAAACCGTTGGGTAGCAGGCCCGACACCCCCAGCCCGGTGCCGGCGCCGACCAGGCCGATGGCGGCACCGGGCATGGCCGCGCCACCGCCGATCTGGCGCAGTTCCTGCACCGGCAGGTCGGGCAAGGCCAGCGCCAGCGCGGTGAAGTCGTTGAGCAGGCGCAGCGTGTTGAAGCCGAACTCGGCCTTCACCGCCGACTGCGAAAACGACCAGTGGTGGTTGGTCATGCGGATCTGGTCGCCGGTGATCGGGTTGGCGATGGCGATCGCCACCGCGTCCGGCGTGCCGTGGCCAAGGCCGTTCAGGTAGACGCGGATCGCGTCCTGCAGGGTGGCGTGGTCGGCGCAGGGCAACACACGCACGTCGGTGATCGGTTCGCCCGGGCCGGATTGCCAGGCGAAACGGGCGTTGGTGCCGCCCACGTCGGCGAGCAGTCGGGCGCGGAGCAGTCCGCTGGTCTGGTTTGGCATGTGATCGGGCCCACAAAGTCGGTCCGGAACGGTACCCCATGACGGCCCCGGAAGAAAAGTTGTCGGGATTATGCCGGACATGTAACTCAGTTACATGAATGTCAGAGCCAACCGAACGGCTTTGCCCGCCGTCCCACCGCGCCAGAGGTCAGACGCGCTGCGAACGCGCCCAGCGCACGATGTCGGCCGCGCCCATGGCGCCCGGCTGGCGCGCCACCTCGCGACCGTTCACGAACAACGCCAGCGTGGGGATGCTGCGGATGTTGAAGCGCGCGGCCAGGGCCTGTGCCTCTTCGGTGTTCACCTTGGCCAGGCGCATGCCCGGCTCCAGCTGCTGCGCCGCCTGTTCAAACGCCGGCGCCATCGCGCGGCAGGGGCCACACCAGGGCGCCCAGAAGTCCACCAGCACCGGCACCTGCGAGCGCGCGATGTGTTTCTCGAACGCCGTTTCGTCCAAGGGTACCGGGTGGCCAGTGAACAGGGGCTGGTGGCATTTGCCGCAGTCCGGCGCCTGGGCCAGATCGACCGTGGCGACGCGGTTGGTGGTGTGGCAGTGGGGGCAGACGATGTGCAGGAATTCGTTGGACATGCTTGGGGCTCCAGTCGGGTTCTCAAGCAAATGGGCGCGCCGCCGTCGATTTCAAGACACCCATAGGGGTATCTGGCGCCACCTCAAAGACTTTGCTCTCAGATGAGCTGGCCGATCAGGCTGGCCACGAAGCTCAGCAGGATGGTCGTGGTGATCGGCAGGAACCACTCGCGGCCAAAGGCCTTGAAATGCAGGTCGCCCGGCAGTTTGCCGAAACCCAGTTTCTGCAGCAGCGGCGTGAACCAGCTGATCAGCAGCAGGGCCAGGAAGATGACGATCATCCAGCGGATCATGGCGCCCTCTTGTTCACAAACGGTGTGTGCGGTCGCCGACGCTGAAACCGATGGGCGACCAGCCCTCGGCGCTCACAGCAGGCGCCAGGGCGATCACCTTGAACAGCTCGCCCATCTCGTGTTCGTTCACCAGCTTGCCGAGCATCGCGTTCTCGCGCGGGCCAGCGTCTTTCGCCACCTCCATCAGGCCCGCGTTGATCAGGAAGCGCCCCTGGCTCGTGTAGCCCAGCACGCTCATGCCGGCGTCCTGCGCGGCGAGCGCGATGCCAGTGAAGTTCACGTGCGCGGTGATGTCCTTCTCGCCCACGTCGGCCAGCGGATCGTCGTCGCTCTGGTGTGCGCGGTGGCAGATCAGCGTACCCATGTGGCGCTGCGGGTGGTAGTACTCGGCTTCGGGGAAACCGTAGTCGATGAAAAACGCCGCGCCGCGCTGCAGGCGGTCGGCCAGGGTCTTGATGAAAGCCTCGGCCTGCGGGTGGATCTCGGTCAGGTAACCGTGCGGACCTTCGATCTCGACCGGCGGGCGCAAGGCGGTGCAGCGGTCCGCCCAGACCAGCTCGCGGTCTGGCGCCTGCACCACACCACGCTCGTGCCACACGCCGTTGGCCTGCCCACCCACGCGGTGCAACAGCTGCACCGGCATGGCGTCCAGCACCTCGTTGCCCAGCACCACGCCGTCGAACCGCTCGGGCAACTGGTCGACCCAGTGCACGCGGTCCGCGTGCTTCGCCAGCGTGGCGCGCTGGCGCTCACGCAGGCTGCCCGAAAGATCGACGATGGTGTAGCGCCGCGGCGGCTGGCCCATGGCGGTCAGCGCGTCCAGCACCTGCAACGCCAGCGCGCCGGTGCCGGCGCCGAACTCCCACAGCTCGTCGGTGCCCGTCGCGCTCAGCGCCTGCGCCACTTGCCGCGCCAGCGTGTGGCCGAACAGCGGCGACAGCTCGGGCGCCGTCACAAAGTCGCTGCCCTGCCCCGCCACACCCGCCGGCATCTGGCCGAATTTGGGGTTCTGGTTGGCGTAATAACCCAGCCCCGGCTCGTACAGCGCCAGGGCCATGAAGCGGTCGAATGCCAGCCAGCCGCCCGACGCGTGGATGGCCTCGCGCAGGCGCGCCAGCAGGGCGCTCGTTAAACTTGACGGTTCGCTCACAGATTCGTTTCTCACCCCGCCATTGTCCGTCATGCCCAGCGCCACACCCTCTTCGCCACCCGCCCCGCGCACCGTGCTGATCACCGGCGCGGGCAAGCGCCTGGGCCGCGCGATCGCGCTCACGCTGGCGCGCGGCGGCTGGAACGTGGCGGTGCACCACCGCCAGTCGGTGGCCGAAGCGCAGCAGACCGCGACCGACTGCGATGCCCTCACCGGCCGCGCCGGCAGCGCCGCACTTTTCTACGCCGACCTCGGCGACGAGGCCAGCGTGCGCGCCCTGCTGCCCGCCGTGGTGGCGCACTTCGGCCAAGTCGACGCCGTGGTCAACAACGCCTCGCTGTTCGAGCACGACAGCGCGCACAGCTTCGGCTTCGCCGCGATGGACCAGCACCTGCACACCAACACCGGCGCCGCCATCCTGCTGGCGCAGGCGCTGCATGCGCACCTGCTGACCAGCGGGCGCGACGGTGCCGTGGTCAACCTGCTGGACCAGAAACTCTGGAACCAGAACCCCGATTTTTTCAGCTACACGCTCTCCAAGGCCGCGCTGGAGGCTGCTTCGACCATGCTGGCGCTGGCGCTGGCGCCGCGCGTGCGTGTGGTCGGCGTGGCGCCCGGCCTCACGCTCACGAGCCACCTGCTGAGCGACGAGAAGTTCCAGACGCTGCACCGCCAGTCGCCACTGGGCCGTTCGTCCACGCCCGAAGACGTGGCCGCGACGGTGGCCTTTGCGCTGACCAACCGCTCCATCACCGGCACCACGCTGCTGGTGGACGGCGGCCAGCACCTGATGCGCTTTGAACGCGATTTTTCGCTGATGTAAACCGGCCGCCCTGGCCCCGCCCCATGACCACACCCTACGCGCCGCAGGCCGGCACCCAGATCCTGGCCCTCACCGGCCTGCGTTTCGACGCCAACCTCGGCATCCTCGACCACGAGAAGACCACGCCGCAGCCGATCCAGGTGGACGCCGAACTCAACCAGGGCACGCAGCCCCTGCTGCCGCACGACGACGACATCAACCACGTGCTGGACTACCGCAAGGTGCGCCAGATCATCATCGACGAGTGCACCGCCGAACACGTGAACCTGCTGGAGAGCCTGATCGGCAAGCTCACACGCCGCCTGATGCAGTTGCCGGGCGTGATTGGCGTGCGCGTGAAGATCGCCAAGCTGGAAATTTTTGAAGACTGCGAAGTGGCCATCCGCATGGAAAGCGGGCAATGGTGACCTGCGACTGCGACAGAGACCAATAAAAAAGGGCCCCTTGCGGGGCCCTTTGGCTTCAGGAGACCGGAACCGGCATCACTTGAAGTTGTACTGGACGCCAACGCCCAGGTACACCAGCTCTTTCCAGGAGCGGGCTTCGTCAGAGCTTTTCTTCAGGAACATGTCCAGATCGCTGCGCAGCGACAGGTTCTGGTTCAGCGCGTGCGTCAGGCCCAGGCCCAGGGTCGGGCGGGTCTCCGAACCGTCGACGTCACCCGTGTGCTTCACGCTGGCGATACCGGCCTTGCCGAACAGGCGGGTGGCTTCGCTCAGGTTCTGACCCACCGTGGCGCGCAGGCCCAGTGCACGGACCTTGGACTCGACGCGGTTTTCGAAGTCGTGGCCGCTGCCGAACTGGGCAAAGGCTTCAGCACCCCAGAGCTTGTTGATCTGGTAACCGGCACCGACCTGCAGCGCTGGCTTGGTGTCGTGGTCGTTGTGCTGGGCGATGCCGCCGACCGCGCCATTGCCGATGAGGTCGCGCTGGGCACCCAGGGTACCGAACACATACGGGAAGGTCACGGTTTCAGCGGCCTTGAGCACGGGTGCGGGAACCGGTGCGGGCACGGGAGCCGGTGCCGGAGCAACCACTACCGGTGCGGGTGCCGGGACCGGAGCGGCCACGGGAACCGGGGCCACAGCCACCGGGGTCGGACGCGGCAGCAAGTCGGAGAAGTGGTTGTCGCACTGGCGCATGGTCACGCGAACGACCTTGCCGTCCTTGTTCTTGTAGGCGTTGATTTCCAACGCCGGGCTGAACGGAATCCACTTGCCCTGCAGCGCCTTGCTCACGCCGCCGCGACCGCGGGCCGTGGCCACGCCCTTGTCGCAGGCGCCCTTGCCGTAGCTGGGGCTCAGGTCCTTGAGCAGCATCGGAGCCACCGAAACCTCACCGGCCTCCAACTTCGGTTTCTGCTTGGTCTGGGGCTTGTAGAACTTGGCCTTGCCGCTCTCGATCGCGGCGTCGCACGCCTCGGGCGTGGCGTAGCCGACGTTACCGTCACGGTCGGTGGTCATGCCGGCGGACTGGGCGGCGGCAATGGAAGCGAAGGAAACCAGCATGGAAGCCAGGGCAACCCGATGAAAAGCAAAAGACATACAAGAGACTCCAAATAAAATCGTCGATTCGTTGCCCGATGCCGTGGCAACGGGAAAGGCACATCAAGTGTGTACCTTTTGACTTACGTTGATCCTTGACCAACCACATATCCGAGGTTCGACACCACCGGATTGTGCATTGCAGCATACATCAATGACTCCCTGTTGCGTTCGACGCAACATCTGACTGCACAGCCCGAGACCCCGCACCATGAACCCCGAAAAATTCGCCCACGAAAACCACAAGCTGGAAAAGCGCCTGTGCCGCGAGGTCGGCCGCGCTATCGTCGACTTCAACATGATCGAAGAAGGCGACCGCGTGATGGTGTGCGTCTCGGGTGGCAAGGACAGCTATGGGCTGCTGGACATCCTGATGAAACTGCAGGCGCGTGCGCCGATCAATTTTGAAATCATCGCGGTCAACCTGGACCAGAAGCAGCCCGGTTTTCCCGACCACATCCTGCCCGAATACCTGGGCCAGCTCGGTGTCAAGTTTCACATCGAAACACAAGATACCTATTCCATCGTCAAGAAGGTGATCCCTGAAGGCAAGACCATGTGCAGCCTGTGCAGCCGGCTGCGCCGCGGCATCCTGTATCGGGTGGCCAAGGAACTGGGCGCGACCAAGATCGCGCTCGGCCACCACCGCGACGACATGCTGCAGACGCTGTTGCTCAATATGTTCTTCGGCGGCAAGCTCAAGGGCATGCCGGCCAAGCTGGTGAGCGACAACGGCGAGTTCATGGTGATCCGCCCGCTGGCCTATGTGACCGAAAAAGACCTGATCCGCTGGGCCGAGGTCAAACAGTTCCCCATCATTCCCTGCACGCTGTGCGGCAGCCAGGAAAACCTGCAGCGCAAGCAGGTGGGCAACATGCTGCGCGACTGGGACAAGAAATTTCCCGGCCGGCTGGAGAACATGCTCACCGCGCTGCAAAACGTGGTGCCCAGCCACCTGATGGACCGCAAGCTGTTCCCGTTCGAGAGCATCGAGGTCACCGGCGAGGCCGATGAAGACGGCGACAAGGCGTTTGACGAGGAGCCCTTGCCGGAGCCCGTTCCGCCCACGACCAACGAAGACACCGGGAACGAAGCACCCGCCCGTGCGGTCATACCCATCGCCGCGCACTGAGACCGTGGGCCCGGCCCCGCGGCGCAATTCACTGCACAGGAGACGTGCCCATGCACTCCATCCACATTCCAGCCCCACAGTGCATAACAATGCACTGGCGCGGTCTGCTGGCGGCGCTGAGCTTTCTGGCGCTCGGCGGCTGCGCCAGTGTTTACCGGGTGGACAACGCGGTGGAGAGTTTCCCTCGGTGGAACGATGTTGCTGGCGGTAACCGCTTGGCCGTTGCAGCGCCGCAGGGACCACAAACCTACCGCTTTGACCGGCTACCGTCCCAAACCGAAGGTCGCAAGGCCGCCGGACAGGACCAGCTGGAACAACTGGCTCAAAACGCTTTGGGCAAGGTCGGCTGGCGCCAGGCCGATGGCGGTGCGCCCTCGGCCTGGACGGTACAGGTCAGCGCCAGTTCGTTGCGACTGCCACACGCGCCCTGGGAAGACCCGTGGGACCGGCATTGGGGTGGATTCGGGATGTTTGGCCGCGGTCACGTCATCACCGGCAGCGGTCATATCGTCTGGTCGCCGATGTTTTTGCACACGGACTGGCCGTATTTCAAGCGCAAGGTGACTCTGCTGATCAGTCATGCCGGCAGCCGGCAGGTGGTCTATGAAACGCACGCCGCGCACGAGGGCCGCTGGAACAGCACCCCCGAGCTCTGGAGCGCCATGCTCGACGCGGCCCTGCGCGACTTTCCCACGCCGCCTGCCGGCGTGAGACAGGTCAACATCGACGTCCCACGCTGACCCCAGGCGCGCGTCAGTCCAGCAGCAGCTGGCGGATCGCTTCACCCAGTGCGTCCATGCTGTCCTGCTTGCCCAGCACCTCGCTCACGCCCGCCGCGGCGGCCTCGGCCAGCAACTGGTCGCTGACGTGTCCCGAGACGATGGCGATGCGCTGCCCCGGGCGCAGAAGACCGATCTCGCGCGCCACGTCCACGCCCGACAGGCCGGGCATGTTCTGGTCGGTCACCACAAGATCGACGAGGTCGTCGTGCGTGCGCAACCAGTCCAGCGCCGCCTCGCCCGACTCGAAGGTGCTGACACGAAAGCCCTGTTTGCGCAGCAGCCGTCCGACCAGGAACACCATGGCCTCGTAGTCGTCGATGTAGACCACATGGCGCCCGCCGGCCTCGGGCTCCTTCGGTTCGGGCGCTGCCGTGAAAGTGGCCTGTGGCGCAGATGGCAAGGCATCAGGCGCGGCTTCCAGGGGCAGGTAAACCTCGAAACGCGTGCCCACGCCGGACTGGCTGTGCACGGCGATCGCGCCCCGGTGCGCCTTGACGATGCCGTGCACCACGGCCAGGCCCAGCCCGGTGCCGGCGCCCGGCGGCTTGGTGGTGAAAAAGGGTTCGAACAGCCGCCGCTGCGTCTCGACGCTCATGCCCGGCCCGGTGTCGCTCACGCTCAGGCAGGCATAGGCACCCGCCGGCAATCCCCCGAGGTGCAAGGCCTGCGCCGCTTCCAGGCGCCGGGCATCCAGCGCCACGAGGATGTCGCCGGCGCGGCCTTCGAGCGCCTGCCAGGCGTTGGTGCACAGGTTGATCAGCACCTGCTGCACCTGGGTGGCGTCCGCCATCACCGTCAGTGCCGTCTCGGGCAGCCGCGTGTCCAGGCGAGCACCCGCGGGCAGCAGCGAGCGCAGCAGGCCCAGGGCCTCCTGCAGCAAGGGCGTGAGCGGCTGCAGCTGCATGGCCTGGGTCTGGCGGCGGCTGAAGGTCAGGATCTGCTGCACCAGTTGGCGCGCGCGGATGGCCGCGCGGCTGATTTCCTGCAGGCTTTCCTGGGCCGGGTGATCGGGTCCCACATCCTCGCGCGCCAGCGTCAGGTTGCCCAAAATGGCCGCGAGCAGGTTGTTGAAGTCGTGCGCCACGCCACCGGCCAGCGTGCCGATCGCCTCCATCTTCTGCGACTCGCGCAGCTGCGCCTCCAGCACGCGCTGCTGCGCCTCGGCCTGCTTGAGTTCGGTGATGTCGGTGTGTGTCCCCACCATGCGCAGCGGCGTACCCGCCGCGTCGCGCGCGATCACCATGCCGCGCGACAGCACCCACTTCCAGCTGCCGTCTTTGCAGCGCACGCGGTGCTCGTTGCGGTAGACCGGTGTGCGGCCATCGAAGTGCGCCTGCCGGTCGGCCTGCATCTGTGCCACATCGTCCGGGTGGGTGCGGCCGTCGAGCGCCACGGCCAGGTGGGCGATCTCACCGTCAGCAAAACCGAACATGGCCTGGATGCGGCTGGAATAGAACTCTTCCCCGGTGGTGATGTCCCAGTCCCAGACCCCGTCGCCGGCGCTTTCCAGCGCCAGCTTCCAGAGCGCCTCGTTTTCACGCAAGGCCGCTTCGGCCGCCTTGCGTTCGGTGATGTCGAGCAGCACGCCCACACGCAGGTAACCGTCGGCAGCGGAAGACACGGTGCAGGATCGGCGAAACACCCACTTGATTTGCCCGTCGGGCAGCACGATGCGGAACTCGCCCCCCAGATCGACCGGCCCCTGGCTGATCTTCTGCATGTCGCCTTCGAGCTGTTCCGCGTCGTCGGGATGCCGGTAGCGCGCGATCAGCATCGGGTCGCGCAGCAAATCCTCCGGGCTGAAGCCGTAGATGTCGCGCACGCCCGGGCTCACGAAGCGGTAGCTGCGCCGCCCGTCAAGCGCCACGTGCACCACGAACACCATGCCCGGCACCTGCGAGGTGATCAGGCGCAGCTGCTCCTCGCTCTGGCGCAGGGCCTGCTGCGCCAGCGTGGTTTCGGTGACGTCTTCCACGGTGCCTTCGTAATACAGCAGGTGCCCGTCCGCATCGCGAACCGCGTGGGCGTTTTCGCTCACCCACAGGTGTTGTCCGCTGTGGTGACGCAACACCTCCGACACGAAACCCTGCACGAAGCCGTCACGCTCCAGCACGCGGCGGAATTCGCCACGCCGCCCCGGCACCACATACCAGTCAGCGGAAATCCGGTTGACGTTCTCCAGCATGTCCGCTTCGGACCCGTAGCCGTTGAGTTTCACCAGCGCCGGGTTGGCGCGCAGCATCACGCCTTCGGACGAACTGCGGTAGGCGCCGATGGGCAGGAAGTTGAACAGCGTGGAGAAATCCCCGAGCGGCGCTGCGGGTGGCGGCATCATGCGGCGATTGTGTCGCAAAGCACGCAATCGCCTGCGCGCGACGGGGCATGTTCCGTGCGGTTTTGCAGACCGGTGGCAACCCGGTACAGTGCGCCCTGTTGACCGCCCCAACCGAACAGGACATCCCCCTTGAAAGTCACCCGCATCCTGGCCGTGCGCCACGGTGAAACCGCCTGGAACCGCGACACCCGCATCCAGGGCCACACCGACATCGACCTCAACGAACACGGCCGCTGGCAGGCGACCCAGCTCGCGCAGGCGCTGGCCGAGGAACCCATTGACGCGTTCTACGCCAGCGATCTCAGCCGTGCGCTGGAAACCGCGCAGGCGGTTGCGCGCCGGCACGACCAACCGGTGCACACGCACGCCGGGCTGCGCGAGCGCTGTTTCGGCCGCTTCGAGGGCCACACCTGGGCCGAACTCGAAGCCCGCTACCCCGAAGAATCCACCGCTTGGCGCAAGCGCGTTCCCGACTTCGCCCCGCCCGGGGGCGAGTCGCTGCAGCAGCTGCAGGTCCGCGTGGTCAACGCGGTGAACGAGCTGGCCGCGCGCCACCCCGGCGAGCAGATCCTCGTGGCGGTGCACGGCGGCGTGCTCGACATCCTCTACCGCGCTGCCACCCGGCTGGAGCTACAGGCACCTCGCAGCTGGGAACTGACCAACACCGCCATCAACCGGCTGCTCTGGACGCCCGAGGGCCTGAGCCTGGTGGGCTGGGCCGACACCGGGCACCTGAACACCGGCAACGGCGCACTGGATGAACAGACGGCTTGAGCAGGCCCAGACCCGCGTGGGTCAAGGCGTGGCGGCCATCGACACGCCCGCGCTGGTGATCGACCTCGACGCCATGGAACGCAACCTGGCGCGCATGGCGGCTTTCGCGACCGGGCGCGGTCTGCGCCTGCGGCCGCACGCCAAGATGCACAAGAGCGCCGAACTGGCGAAACGGCAGGTGGCGCACGGCGCCGTGGGCGTGTGCGTGCAGAAGACCGACGAGGCGCTGACCCTGGCCCACGCCGGCGTGCACGACATCTTCATCAGCAACGAGGTGATCGCGCCGGCCAAGCTGGCCCGGCTGGCCGAAGCCGTGCGCGACCTGCCCACGCGCTTTGCCATCGCGGTGGACAACGACCTGGGCATCGCACGCCTCGCGCAGGCGCTCGATGCCACGGGCGTGCACGCGCCGAACGCCATCGACGTGTTCATCGAAATCGACGTCGGCCAGGGCCGCTGCGGTGTGGCGCCGGGGGAGGCCGCGGTGCCGCTGGCGCGGCAGATCGCGGGCCACCCCGCCCTGCGTTTCGCCGGTCTGCAGGCCTACCATGGCAGCGCCCAGCACCAGCGCACACCGGCCGAACGGCGATCGGCGATCGAAGGCGCCACCCAGGCCGTGGTCCGCACCCGCGATGCACTTACCGCCGCGGGTTTCAGCGTGCCGCTGGTCACGGGCGCGGGCACCGGCAGCTTCGTGCTGGAGGCCGCCAGCGGCGTCTGGGGCGAGCTGCAGCCTGGGTCCTACCTGTTCATGGACGCCGACTACGCCGGCAACCAGAACGCAGCAGGCGACCCGGTGTTTGAACCCGCGCTGTTCGTCAAGAGCCAGGTCATGAGCCGCAGCGCGGACCACGCGGTCTGCGACGCCGGCCACAAGAGCCACGCCATCGACAGCGGCCTGCCCACGGTGGCCTGGCCCACCGGCCTGGTGTTCGCCAACGGCGGCGACGAACACGGCATCCTGCGCGCCGCGGTGCCCGGCACGGCCCTGCCCGAACTGGGCGAAACCGTGTGGCTAGTCCCGGGCCACTGCGACCCCACGGTGAACCTGCACGACTTCGCGTTCGGTGTGGTCGGTGGCCTGGCGGCCGGGCGGGTGGAGCGGGTCATCAGGGTTGATACGCGCGGACAAGTCGGATGACCCCCACGCTCGTCACTGCGTGCACGTCGCTGCCCCCCGAGGGGGCTCGCTCGCCTTGGGGCGGCCCGGCGGCTCGCGGCTGAATCGCCCCACAATGGCGGGCATGTCGCCCAGTCAGATCATCGTCCTCGCCACCCCGGTTTTCTTCGCGCTCATCGCCATCGAACTCGTCGTCGGCCTGCGCCGCGGCCACAACACCTATAGGCTCGACGATGCGCTCAGCAGCGTCTCGCTGGGCATGCTGAGCCAGGCCAGCGTGGTGTTTGTGCCGCTGCTGAAGATCGGCATCTACACGGCGGTGTTCAGCCAGCTCTCCCTGCTGCCCGACACCGGGTTCTGGACCACCGTGCCCGGCTGGTTGCTGGCGCTGCTGTTCTACGACTTTCTCTACTACTGGAACCACCGCTTCGGCCACACGGTGGGCGTCTTCTGGGCCGCGCACGTGGTGCACCACCAGAGCCAGGACTACAACCTCTCCACCGCCCTCCGACAGCCGAGCAGCTACCCGCTGCTCGGCTGGGTGTTCTACCTGCCGATGGCCGTGGCCGGGGTGCCGCCGCTGGTGTTCGCGGTGGTCGCGCTCATCGACCTGCTCTACCAGTTCTGGATCCACACCGAGCAGATCGGATCGCTGGGCCGGTTCGACCGCTGGTTCGCTTCGCCGTCCAACCACCGCGTGCATCACGCGGTGAACGACCGCTACCTGGACAAGAACTACGGTGGCATCCTGATGCTCTGGGACCACCTCTTCGGCAGCTTCGAACCCGAAGACCCGCGCGAACCCTGCGTCTACGGCACGCGCAACCCGCTCAACAGCTGGGACCCGCTGTGGGCCAACGCCGAGGTCTACTGGGCGCTGGCGCTCGACAGCTGGCGAGCGAAGAACTGGGCCGACAAGCTGCGCGTGTGGCTGAAGCCACCGGGCTGGCGGCCGGCCGACGTGGCGGCGGACTGTCCCCGGCCCGCTTTCGACATCACCACCGTAAAGACCTACGCTCCCTCCGTCGCCCGCCCGGTGCGGGTCTTCGCCGTGTGGCAGTTCGTGCTGCTGTTGGGCGGTGTGGCGGTCTTTCTCTGGCGGGCCGACACCGCCGCGCTGCCGCACAACCTCGCGTGGTTCGCCGCCTTGTTGGCTGGCCTGTGGGCCGTGGGCGCGCTGCTGCAGGGGCGCATCAGCCGGAGCGAGGTGCTGCTGATCGAATGCGCCGCGCTGTCGATGGCCAGCGCCACCACCGGCTGGACGGCGGTGCACCTCGTCTTCAAGCCGCTGGCCATGGTCGTTGCCCTGGCGGTGGTGCTTGCGGCAATGCGCTCTCACTCCGTCGCCGGCCCGACCCGCCTGCGCGGCGCCTCATTGCTGCTCGTGGCCCTCGCCGCCTCGCTAGCCGGCGATGTGTTCCTGATGCTTGAGGGCCTGTTCATTCCCGGGCTGGCGGCTTTCCTGCTGGCGCACATGGCCTACTTCGCGCTGTTCTGCCAGGGGGTGCCCTGGCTGGCGAACCGGTCAGCCGCGTGGGGTGTGGCCGCTGTCGGGCTGGGCATGTACGCCGTGCTCTGGTTCGGCGGCCTGCCACCCGGCCTGCGCGGGCCCGTGGCGGCCTACGTGCTGGCGATCGGCCTGATGGCGGCGCAGGCCCTAGGCCGCGCCAGCGTGCAACGCGATGACCCGTCATGGATGGTGGCCGTGGGCGCCGCGTGTTTCATGCTCAGCGACGCGCTGCTGGCGATCAACCGCTTTGTGAGCCCGCTGCCGATGTCGGCCTTCTGGGTGCTGGGCAGCTACTACGCCGCGCAGTGCCTGATGGTCATGGGGGTGCTGCGCGGCGCCGTTGTGACCTTACGGGCCGACCAGTATCAGGGTTCGTAGACCCGGGCCTCCAGCCCCAGCGCCCGCACCTTCTCGGCGGCCTGCTCGGCAGCATCGCGCCGCTCGAACGGCCCCACGCGCACGCGGGTGAGCGTTCCCCGCGCCGACTCGACCGGATCGTCCAGCACCGGCAAACCCGCTTCAGACAGGCGCGTTTTCGCCCGTTCGGCGTTGGCCGCCACCGAGAACATGCCGACGTTGACCCCGTAGCCCCGGACGCGAGGACGGATGCCGGGTGCTTCGGAAACAGGAGGCGCCCTCTCTGCGGCTGGCTCAGCCACAGGGCTTTCGATCGCGGGCTCCGGCTTGGCCAGCGCAAGCGACACATCGGCTTCCACCGGAACCGGCGTCGGCGTCGGCGTCGGCGTCGGCGTCGGCGTCGGCGTCGGCGTCGGCGTCGCAACAGTGTCGTTGGACGGCGGCAGCGCCTGCCGAAGCAACGGCGCGCTGACCGGCTCGTCGGGCACCGCCGTTCCGCGCCCCAGCTGCACAGCCATCCCCAAGAGCAGCACCACCGCCAAGGCGGTCCCCGTCGAGAACATCAGCCCCTTGGGACGCCACAGATACAACGACCGTTCGAGCTGCTCCAGCGCCTCTTTGAAGGTGGCGGCCTCTTCAACGGCGGCCACCGTGCGCTGGCGCAAGCCAGCATGCAGCCAGGCCGCACCCCACAGCCCGGGCACGACGAACCACAGCACAACCACAGCCACAGCCATCCCGAACCGCACACCCATCGGCACACCGTCCGCGCTCCCCCAGAGCCAGCCCAGCGCGCCCGCTCCGACAACCGTCAGGATGGACTGGACCAGCACGGCGTCCCACAGGCGCCAATACACCAGCCAGGCGAGGTTGCCCAGCGCCGCGCGCGGGCTCCAGACCAGTCCCGAGCGCCCGCGTTCTTCAAATCGGGCAAAGAAGGGCAGGTAGACACCGGCGCTGACCGGTCCCAGCGCGGCACGGAACAACGCTTCGGTGCCGGACGGCATCCCGCTGGCGGCGTCCACCCCTGCTGACACGTCAGGCCACGTCCGGGAACAGGTGGTCGCCCGACTGCGGCGGCGCCACACCCAGGTGCCGGTAGGCCGCCAGCGTGGCGATGCGCCCACGCGGCGTGCGCTGCAAGAAACCCTGCTGGATCAGGTAAGGCTCGATCACGTCTTCGATGGTGTCGCGCTCTTCGCCGATGCTGGCGGCGATGTTGTCCAGCCCCACCGGCCCGCCGTCAAAACGGTGGATCACGGCTTCGAGCAGCTTGCGGTCCATCAGGTCGAAGCCCTGCGGGTCGACGTCGAGCATGGCCAGCGCGCGGTTGGCCATGTCCAGCGTGATGATGCCGCTGCCCTTGACCTCGGCGTAGTCGCGCACGCGGCGCAGCAAGCGGTTGGCGATGCGCGGCGTGCCGCGCGAGCGGCGCGCGATCTCGAAACCGCCCTCGGGGTCCATCGGCGCGTTCAGCAGACCCGCGCTGCGCTTGACGATGCGCCCGAGCTCTTCGGCGGTGTAGAACTCCAGCCGCGCCACGATGCCGAAGCGGTCGCGCAGCGGGTTGGTGAGCATGCCCGCGCGCGTAGTGGCGCCCACCAGGGTGAAGGGCTGCAGATCGAGCTTGATGCTGCGCGCCGCCGGGCCTTCGCCGATCATGATGTCGATCTGGTAGTCCTCCAGCGCGGGGTAGAGAATTTCTTCGACAACCGGCGATAGCCGGTGGATCTCGTCGATGAACAGCACGTCGTTGGCTTCGAGGTTGGTCAGCAGCGCCGCCAAGTCCTTGGGTTTTTCCAGCACCGGGCCGCTGGTCTGGCGCAGGTTCACGCCCAGCTCCTGCGCAATGATGTGGCTGAGCGTGGTCTTGCCCAGGCCGGGTGGGCCGAACAGCAGCACGTGGTCCAGCGCCTCGCTGCGTTTTTTGGCCGCGCCGATGAAGATTTCCAGCTGCTCGCGCACCTTCTGCTGGCCCACGTATTCGTCCAGCAGCTTGGGCCGCAGCGCGCGCTCGATCGCCTCTTCTTTCGGCGAAGCCGGAGCGGCTGAGACCACGCGCGGCGTGGGAGCGAAATCGTCGGTCTGGATGGTCACGGCGGGGCGGCGATGGGGTGGCGGGACAACGGCCACTGACTATACAGGCCGACCGGCTGACTCAAGTCGGGCCCCGGCGTGGCCGATACAGCAGGAGAACGATCCCCAACGCTTGCGGCCCGGTCGTCCCGGCCCACCCTGCCATGCCCCCACATTCCGCACCCGCCACCGCCTTGCGCACCCTGCTCGCCGCCCTCTGGGCCTGCGGCGCAGCAACCGCCCTGGCCAACGATCCGGCCGCGTCGCACGCCCCCGCCAGCGCCCCACCGGTGGCCTCGGCGCCCGCGGCGCAGCCGGCCCACGCCGCACCGCCGGCCTCCAGCCATCCTCAAGCGGTGGTCGACCGGATCAAGGCCGCCATTGAAAGCCGGCAAACCCAGGGCAAGGTGCACGTCGTCGTTGGCGAATCAGCGGGCCCTGCGCCACACGCCGCCACAGCCCAAAGCGCAGCGGCCCATGCCCAACCCCACAAGACCCGCCCACACAAGACGCCTGCGGCTTCAACCCATGCGCCCGGTCACGCGCCCGCCGCTGGTGGACACGAAGCCCACTGGAGCTACGCCGGCCCGCAGGGGCCCGAACACTGGGCGGAGATGAAACCCGAATTCGGCGCCTGCGCCACGGGCCAGCGCCAGTCACCGGTGCACATCGACGAAGCCGGCACCCTGCAAGGCCCCGCCGAAGCACTGATCTTCAACCACCCGCCCAGCAACGGCAGCGTGATCAACAACGGCCACACCATCCAGGTCGACCTCGACGGAGGCAACACGCTGACCGTGCGCGGCTCCACCTACAAGCTGCTGCAGTTCCACTTCCACCACCCGGCGGAAGAGAAGATGAACTACAAGGGTTTTGCCATGGTCGCGCACCTGGTGCACAAGAACGACCAGGGCCAGCTCGCCGTGGTGGCGGTGCTGATCGACCCGGGCGCGGTCAACGATCTGGTGCGCAAGGTCTGGACCCACATGCCACTGGACGCCGGCGACCGCGTTCCCTTGCCCGCCGGCCTGATCGACATGAAGGAACTGCTGCCGCAGGACCAGCGCTACTACCAGTTCATGGGCTCACTCACCACACCGCCCTGCACCGAGGGCGTGTTGTGGATGGTGCTCAAACAGCCCATGACCGTGAGCCGCGACCAGCTGAAGCTGTTTGCCCGGCTGTTCCCGATGAACGCCCGGCCGGTGCAGGCGCTCAATGGGCGGGTGGTGCGGGAAGCGCAGTAGAAGGAGCTCCCCCCGCGCCGCCTGCGGCGTCACCCCCTGGGGGGCAACGCGGTGCGGCCCGGCGGAGCCGGTTCCGCCGCGTTCCCGGCTGGGCTTCCCTTCTCCCCCTTGGCCCCCGAGCGCTCATCGCTTTCTGCGATGCGCCGTTCCTGCGCGGCTGGGCGATCCCCTACTTCGCCAGCGCCTTCAACGCCAGCTTGATCCCCTCGCTCACCCCCACCTCCGCCGGCAGGGCCTTCAGCGCCGCCGCCGCGTCTTTTTCGTTGTAGCCCAGCGCCATCAGCGCTTGCTGAATGTCGCTCTGCGCATCGCTGCGCGCCGGGCCGGCGCCGGGCAGGTTGAGGTCGGCACCGAGCTTGCCCTTGAGTTCGAGCAGCAGGCGCTCGGCGGTTTTCTTGCCGATGCCCGGCACCTTGACGATGCGGCCGGCTTCCTGCGCGGTCACGGCCTGGGCCAGGTCGCCCACGCTCATACCCGACAGCACCGACAACGCCGTGCGCGGGCCGATGCCGCTGATCTTGACGAGCTGGCGGAAGGCCTCGCGCTCCGCGGCGCTGCCAAAGCCGTAAAGCAGTTGGGCGTCTTCGCGCACCACGAAGTGCGTGAGCAGCGCCACTTTTTCGCCCAGCGCGGGCAGGTTGTAGAAGGTGCTCATGGGCACGTCCACCTCGTAACCCACGCCGTGGCAGTCGATCAGGATCTGGGGCGGATTTTTCTCCAGCAGCGTGCCGGTCAACTTGCCTATCATTGGGGTCTCTTTCAACAGTTCACCGGATTATCGGTTTGATCCTCCGCCACACCTTCTCCCCGCCCGACAACCTGCGCATGGGCCACCTCTGCGGGCCGATGGACAGCCACATCCGCAGCATCGAGGCGGGCCTGCAGGTCAAGGTGGCGCACCGCTTCGAGCAGTTCCGCATTGAAGGGCCCAAGGCCAAGGCGAACCAGGCGCTGGAAACGCTGCAGGCGCTGTACGAGATGGCGAAAAAGCCGATCCCGGCCGAAACCGTGCAGCTGATGCTGAGCGGCGACACCGCGCTGGCCGAGCCGGGCGACGGCGCGCTGGCCATGCAGACGCGGCGCGGCGAGGTGCGCGGACGCACGCCCAACCAGGCGCGCTACCTGGAGAACATGGCCACGCACGACATCACCTTCGGCATCGGCCCGGCCGGCACCGGCAAGACCTACCTCGCCGTGGCCTGTGCGGTGGACGCGCTGGAGCGCAGCGCAGTGCAGCGCATCGTGCTCACCCGCCCGGCCGTCGAGGCCGGCGAAAAACTCGGTTTTCTGCCCGGCGATCTGGGCCAGAAGGTAGACCCGTATTTGCGCCCGCTCTACGACGCGCTGCACGACCTGATGGGCTTCGACAAGGTGCAAAAGGCGTTCGAGCGCCAGCAGATCGAGATCGCGCCGCTGGCCTTCATGCGCGGGCGCACGCTCAACCACGCGTTCGTGATCCTCGACGAAGCGCAGAACACCACGGTCGAGCAGATGAAGATGTTCCTCACCCGCATCGGCTTCGGCAGCAAGGCCGTGGTCACCGGCGACGTGAGCCAGATCGACCTGCCGCGCACCCAGCTCAGCGGCCTGATCGACGCCGAACGCGTGCTCAAGCGCGTGCAGGGCATCGCCATCACGCGCCTGAGCAGCGCCGATGTGGTGCGCCACCCGCTGGTGGCGCGCATCGTGGACGCTTACGACGCGCGCACACCGGATGCCGAAAAGGCGCCGCCGGTGAAGCGGGCGCGCCGCTCTGCGGCATGAGCATTCGTCCCGGCACCTCAAACACCCACCCATGCCCACAGCCCGCTCGCCGCTCATCGCCACCAGCCTCGTCCTGAGCGCAGCGCTCGGCGCCTGCGCGGCCGCTCCGGGCACCGACCCGATGGACGCCCAGACAACGCCGCCGGCAGATGCTTCCTTCAGCAGCGAAACCGTGCGCTACCGCTGCGCGGGCGGCGCCGAGCTGGAAGTTGTCTACCTGAACCTGAAGGACGGTGGCGCCTTTGCAGCGCTGCACCACGGCGGCCGGACCGCGCTGCTGCACAACCGCCCGGCCGCCTCGGGCGCCCGCTACATCGCGCTCGACGAACAACACAGCCTGCGCTGGCACACGAAGGGCAATGAAGGCCAGCTGAGCTTTCTGGCCGCCGACCACACCGCACACGAACAACCGCTGCTGAGCGCCTGCCGCGCCGTCGCTCCTCGCTGAAACACACCATGTCCTTGCCTTCCCTGAGCCTGTCGCTCCAGTTCGCGAACCTGGCCGATGCCGCCGTCCACCGGGCTGCGCTGCCGCGCCACACGGTCGCCCGCTGCATCCGCCACGCACTGGAGGCCGACGCCGAAATCACCGTGCGCATCGTCGGCGCCGAAGAAGGCCAGGCCCTGAACCGCGACTACCGGGGCAAGGATTACGCCACCAACGTGCTCACCTTCGACTACGAAACCGAACCGCTGGTGATGGCCGATCTGGTGTTGTGCGCGCCGGTGGTGGCGCGCGAGGCGAAAGAGCTGAAGAAACCGCTGGCCGAACACTACGCCCACCTGCTGGTGCACGGCACCCTGCACGCCCAGGGCTGGGACCACGAGACCAGCGAGGCCGACGCCGAAGCGATGGAAGCGCGCGAGACCGAGATCCTGGCCGGACTGGGTCAACCCGACCCATACCGCCGCGGCTGAAGAAACGGCTTTCGAGGCGGGCTCAGGGCGACCTCAGAGTGGGCGCAGACCCTGCGCCTCGACTTCCACCAGCAGCTCGGCGCGGCAGACGTCGGCCAGCACACACACCACCGGCGCGGCCCCCACGCGTTCGGCCATCACGGCCTGCACGCGGGGCGTGTCGGCCGCGTGCCGGATGTACATGCGGTAGCTCAGTTCATCCAAAACATGGCCACCACTGCGGCTGCGCTGGTTGGCCTGTTCCAGCACGACCGCCACGTTGTCCATGGACTCGCGGGCCTGCGCCACCACATCGCCCAGGTGCACGCTCTGGTGGCCGACGATGCTCGCCGTGCCAGAGATGAACAGCAGCTCCTGCCCCGGCGGGTACACCAGCGCGGCGCGCGAAAAGGTGGGGCTGCGCGGCCCGTATTCCGCCGGGTAGTGGTAGGCGCTCACCTGGCGCGGGTTCTCGATCGGCACGGCCGGCGTGGGCCCCGCCAGAAACGCGATCGACAGCGGCCCGCCGGCCACGCCGAGGGCGCAAGCCGCCGGCACCCGCCCCACGACGCTGCGCGCGCCCTGCAGGAACGCCTCGGCGCGCCCCAGGTTGAACTGGCGGTAACGCTCCAGCCCGTCCGCCGACCCGTTGATGTCGGCCATGTAGTTCCAGACCCGCCAGAGGTGCGGCAACCCTTGCGCGTCCAGCAGGCGGAAAAGGCGGGCGTAGGCCTGTTCGCTGAGGGTGCGCAGACCGGCACCGCCCGGGGTTTCCGCGAGCTCGATCACGCCAAACAAGAGGTCGCCGGCCCGCCGCCAGTGGATGCCTTCGGTGGTGCCGGCGAGCGGCGCTGAATCGACCCGCCAGGCCTCGTGAAACGACAGATGGTTCGCGCCGAGCACCGGCGCACGCACATGCTGCAGAGGCCAGGCCGGTGCGGCACCAGCGGGCGCCTGCAGCCCCAGGAGGCCGGCGCCCAGCACGTGGGCCGTAGCGGGTTCGAACGGGGCGGGAGAAGCAAGGAATTGCAGACTCATGGCTGGATTCAGGTGGCTGCCATGCGCAGCGGAATGGTCACCGGGCCGTCGTTCACCAGATGCACCTGCATGTCGGCGCCGAAGCGACCGGTGGCCACCTGCGGGTGGTGCGCGCGGGCGGCTTCGACAAAGCGGTCGTACAGCGCCTCGCCCAGGGCCGGCGGCGCGGCGGCGGTGAAGCCGGGCCGGTTGCCGCTTTTCGTGTCCGCCGCCAGGGTGAACTGGCTCACGATCAGCAGGCCACCGCCGACGTCCTGCACGCTGCGGTTCATCTTGCCCTGGTCGTCGGAAAAAATGCGCAGCTTCAGGATCTTGGCCAGCAGCTTCTCGCCCACCGCTTCGGTGTCATCGGGTTCGGCGCACACCAGGACCAGCAGCCCGGCGCCGATCTGCCCCACCGTTTCGCCCGCGATCACCACGCGCGCTTCGCTCACGCGTTGAAGAAGGGAAATCACTTCAGGTCAACCTCGTCAAAAAAATGCGCCTCCACGTCGCTGGGCAACAACTGGATCGATGCACGCAGACCCGGCACCGCGCTCATCAGCGCCTGCTCGACGCTGGCGCGGACCGCGGCCGCACGACCCAGCGTCCAGCCCGCGGGCATGTGCATGTGCATGTCCACAAAGCGGCGCTGGCCGGCGCGGCGCGTGCTCACGTGGTCGAAGCGAATGATGGCCATGTCGCCCCGGTTCAGTGCAAAGCTGTCCAGCGTCTGCTGGATGGTGGCGAGTATTTCGGGCTCCACCGCCTCGTCCATCAGCCCCTGCGAGGAACGCCACATCAGGTGAAAACCCTCTTTCAGGATGTTCAGCGCCACGCCGATGGCGACCACCGGGTCGAGCCAGAGCCAGCCGGTGAAGTGCACCAGTGCGATGCCGATCACCACGCCGGCCGAGGTCCAGACGTCGGTGAACAAATGCCGGGCGTCGCCCTCCAGCGCCATCGATCGGTGCGTGCGGGCGGCGCGGAGCATCACCCAGGCCAGCAGCCCGTTGAGCACCGAACTCGCCACCGACAGCGCCAGGCCCCAACCCACCTGCTCAATGGGCTGCGGATCGAGCAGGCGATGCACCGCCGTCCAGACGATGCCGAGCGCCGCCACGATGATGAGAATGCCTTCGAAGCCGGACGAAAAATACTCGGCCTTGTGGTGGCCATAGGGGTGGTCTTCGTCGGCCGGGCGCGCGGCGATGGTCACCATCACCAGGCCGAAAATGGCACTGGCCAGGTTGACCAGCGACTCCATCGCATCGGACAGCAGGCCGACCGAATCGGTGACCACCCAGGCCAGGGTCTTGAGCGTGATGGTGATGAGAGCGACCACCACGGACGCCATGAGCAGGCGCCGGGGGGTGAGAAAACGGGAGTCCAAAGTCATCCGGGCATTGTCGCCGAGGCTCACCCACGTTCTACGGCGACATGGCCGACCCTGGTCGGGCTCATGATGTAACCAGTTGGTTCCCGTTCGGTGCCAGAATGCCCCAACAGCGTGCCCCCATGAACCCCTCCTCCACCGAACCCACCTCTCCCGGCGCCCCCACCAGCTTCTGGATTGGCGAGACCGACGCCTGGCTGCTGGCCGAAGGCAAACACATGCGGCCCTGGCAGAAGCTGGGTGCCCACACCACCGAGCTGGACGGTGTGGCCGGCACGGCGTTCGCGGTCTGGGCGCCCCATGCGCGCCATGTGGGTTTGACCGGTGACTTCAACGGCTGGCAGCCCCAGCCCATGCGTTTCCGCCCGGAGTGTGGCGTGTGGGAACTGTTCGTGCCCGGTGCCGGCGTGGGCGCCTGGTACAAGTTTGAGGTGCAGGGCGCCGACGGCCGGCATGTGATGAAGACCGACCCCTACGCGCGCGAAACCGAGCTGCCCCCGGGCAATGCGGCGCGCGTGTGCGAACCGCTGCGGGCTGCACCCGCGCCAGCCGCGGCGCACACCCGACCGGCGGCACCGATGGCCGTCTACGAAGTGCACGCCGGCTCGTGGAAGCGCCCCGACGGCCCGCACACCCTGCCCACCTGGGACGACCTGGCCACGCACCTCGTGCCTTACGCCGCCGGCCTGGGCTTCACGCATCTGGAACTGCTGCCCGTCAGCGAGCACCCGTTCTACGCCTCCTGGGGTTACCAGCCCACCGGCCTGTATTCGCCCACTGCGCGCCACGGCTCGCCCGAGGCCTTTCGCCGTTTCGTGGACGCCGCCCACGCCGCGGGGCTGAAGATCATCCTGGACTGGGTGCCGGCCCACTTCCCCACCGACGAGCACGCGCTGGCGCGCTTCGACGGCACCGCCCTGTACGAACACGCCGACCCGCGCGAAGGTTTCCACCGCGACTGGAACACGCTCATCTACAACTTCGGCCGTTTCGAGGTGCGCAACTTCCTGGTCGGCAACGCGCTGTTCTGGGTCGAGCAGTACGGCATTGATGGCCTGCGCGTGGACGCGGTCGCCTCCATGCTCTACCGCGACTACAGCCGCCCGGCCGGCGAGTGGGTGCCCAACCGCGACGGCGGGCGCGAGAACTACGAAGCCATCGCTTTCCTGCGCGAGGTGCACGAGGTGCTGCAGCGCGAAGCGCCGCAGGCCACCACCATCGCCGAAGAGTCCACCGCCTTCCCGCGCGTGACCGGCGCTGTGGCCGAAGGCGGCCTGGGCTTCGACCACAAATGGAACATGGGCTGGATGCACGACACCCTGGCCTATTTTTCGATGGACCCTGTGCACCGCCGCTGGCACCACAACAAGCTCACCTTCGCGATGATGTACGCGTGGAGCGAGGACTACTGCCTGCCGCTCTCCCACGACGAGGTGGTGCACGGCAAGGGCTCGCTGCTGGGCAAGATGGCCGGCGACCGTTGGCAACAACTGGCCAACCTGCGCGCGCTCTACGCCTGGATGTACGCCCACCCCGGCAAGAAGCTGCTGTTCATGGGCGCCGAGCTGGCCCAACCCACCGAATGGGACCACGACAGCGAACTGCCCTGGCACCTGCTGGGCGACCCGGCCCACGCCGGCGTGCAGCGACTGGTGGGCGACCTCAACCATGCTTACCGGGCACAGCCGGCCCTGCATGCGCGCGACACCGATCCGCACAGCTTCCAGTGGCTGGTGGTGGACGACGCCGACCATTCGGTGCTGGCCTTCGCGCGCTACGGTCAACGGATGGAAGACACCGTCGTCGTGATCGCCAACCTCACGCCCATGGTGCGCCACGGCTACCGCGTGGGCCTGCCGCACGCCGGTCGCTGGCACGAGCGGCTCAACACCGATTCGGCCCACTACGGGGGCAGCAACGTGGGCAACCACGGCAGCGTGCTGGCCGAAGACGTGCCGGTGCACGGCCAGCACTGGTCCGTCGGCCTGACGCTGCCGCCGCTGGCGGTGCTGTGGTTAAAACCAGAACCTGCCAGCGCATGAACCCTGCGCATCTCGCCCCGGCATTGGGCGCCCACCTGCACGAGCAGAACGGGCAACGCGGCGTGCGCTTTGCCGTCTGGGCGCCGCAGGCCGAAGGCTTGGTGGTCGGCCTGTTCGACACGGCCACCGGTCCCGAGACACGGCGCATCGCGCTGGCCCCCGAAGGCAACGGCGTCTGGCAAACCTTTGTGCCGGGCCTGGCCGTCGGCCAGCTCTACGGCCTGCGCGCCAGCGGCCCCTGGGCGCCGGAAGCCGGCCACCGCTTCAACCCGGCCAAACTCCTGCTCGACCCCTGGGCCCTGGCCCTGGTGGGCAGCACCGAACAGCTGGCGCTGCAGGCCGGCCACGCGGTAGCTGACCCGTTGCACCCATCCCAGTCCTGGGCAGAGCACCAGCCCGACCCGCAGGACAACGCCGCAGCCATGCCCAAATGCGTGGTGGTGGACACGCAAGCCGAGCTCGACGCCGGCAACGCCATCACGCCGAGCCCGGTGATCGCCGGCGACCGGGTGTTCATCTACGAAGCCCACGTGAAGGCGCTCACCCGCCTGCACCCCGAGGTGCCCGAGAACCAGCGCGGCAGCTACGCCGCCCTCGCCCACCCCGCCGTGCTCGCCCACCTGCAGCGCCTGGGCATCACCACCGTCTGCCTGCTGCCGGTGCACCGGCACATCAGCGAGCGCCACCTGCTCGCGCGCGGCCTGGTCAACCACTGGGGCTACAACACGCTCAACGCGTTTGCGCCCGAGCCGGCCTACGCGGCCAGCACCGTGGGCCGCGATCCGTCGAATGCGGACGAAGCCACCGCCGTGCGCGCCGAGTTCCGCCAGATGGTGGACGCGCTGCACCGCGCCGGCATCGAAGTGGTGCTCGACGTGGTGTTCAACCACACCGCCGAGAGCGACCTCGACGGCCCCACGCTCAGTTGGCGCGGCCTCGGCCAGACCGCCTGGTACGCCATGGGCAAGCACGGCGTGCCGCACAACTTCAGCGGCTGCGGCAACAGCCTCAACGTGAGCGAACCTCGCGTGCTCCAGTGGGTCATGGACAGTCTGCGCTGGTGGGTCCAGGCCTACGGCGTGGACGGTTTCCGTTTTGACCTGGCCGTGTCGCTGGGCCGCGTGGCCGCGCTCGGTCACGCTTTCCACCCGCACGCGCCGCTGCTCAACGCCATGGCGCAAGACCCGGTGCTGCGCGGCGTGCGCCTGATCGCCGAGCCCTGGGACATCGGCCCCAACGGTTACCACCTGGGCGGTTTCGCGCCCGGCTGGCTGGAGTGGAACGACCGCTTCCGCGACGATGTGCGCGCCTTCTGGCTCGGCCACCATGCCTCGCTCGGCGCATTGGCCAGTCGGGTGTGCGCCAGCAGCGACCCGTTTGACCGCCAGGGCCGGCTGCCCGCGACCAGCATCAATCTGCTGACCGCGCACGACGGCTTCACCTTGGCCGACCTCACCGCCTACAGCCAGAAGCACAACGCCGCCAATGGGGAAGACAACCGCGACGGCCACAGCCACAACCTGAGCGCCAACGCCGGCGTCGAAGGCCCCAGCGACGACCCGCAGGTGCAACACCGGCGCGGCCTGTGGCGCCGCGCCCTGCTCGCCACCCTGCTCTGTGCCCAAGGCACGCCGCAGCTGCTGGCCGGCGACGAGATCGGACACAGCCAGCAAGGCAACAACAACAGCTACTGCCAGGACAACCCCCTCACCTGGTTGGATTGGCCGCAGGCAGACCGCGAGATGACCGACTTCGTGGCCGGCCTCGCCGCGTTGCGCCGCCAGCACCCGGGCCTGAGACACGCGCGCTGGTTCAGCGGCCAGCCGCCTGCACCCAACGGGCCGGCCGACATCACCTGGCTGCACGGCGATGGCGATGCCATGCACGACCACGCCTGGCAAACCAGCCCCCACTGCACCCTCGGCGCGGTGATCACGGTGGGCGAAGACGGCCAGCCCCCCGCCGAACGCCTGCTGCTGGTCTGGCACGCCGGCCGCGGCCACACCACCATGGCCCTGCCCCCGGGCACCTGGTCGCTGCGGCTGGACAGCGCCCGCGGCTTCGTGGCTCTGAACGAAGCCGCGGGTGATCCCGTGCGCGGTTCGCTGCACGGCTCGGAACCCCGGGTCTGCGTGCTGGTCCAGAGTTTGCAAGGCGGATGACAGCTCCACCGCATCACGCCATGAACCACCACCCCAGCGACCTTCTCGCGCGCCGCACCAGCGGCGTGCTGCTGCACATCACCAGCTTGCCCGGCCCCCACGGATCGGGCGACCTCGGCCCGGCCGCACGCCATTTCGTGGACTGGCTGGCCTCGGCCGGCCAATCGATCTGGCAGATCCTGCCGCTCTCGCCCGCCGGCCCGGGCAACTCGCCCTACCAGAGCGTCTCGGCCTTCGCCGGCAGCCCGCTGATGGTGGACCTGGACGACCTGGTGCACCTGGGCTGGCTGCCCTGGATGGCGCGCAAGGGCTTCGACCACCACCGCTGCGACTTCGAGCGCGTGGCGCCGTACCGCATGGCCTGCCTGCGCAAGGCCTGGGACGGTTTCAGCCTGCGCGCCACCGACGTCTGCCGCGAAGCCCTGGCCGCGTTCTGCGCCGAACAGGCCCATTGGCTCGACGACTACGCCCTCTTCATGGTGCTCGACGAACGCCACGGCGGCCCCTGGTCGCTCTGGCCCGAGCCACTGGCCCGGCGCGAGCCCGCCGCGCTGGACGCGGTGCGCGAGCAGTCGGCCCACGCGCTGGGTTTCTGGCGCTTCGTGCAATGGCGCTTCTGGGTGCAGTGGCAGGGTCTGCGCAGCTACGCGCGCGAGCGCGGCGTGCAGATGGTGGGCGACGCGCCGATCTTCGTGGCGCACCACAGCGCCGACGTCTGGGCCCACGCCGATCAGTTCCTGCTCGACGAACAGATGGAACCCGCCGTGGTGGCCGGCGTGCCGCCCGACTACTTCAGCACCACCGGACAGCGCTGGGGCAACCCGCTCTACAACTGGGAAGTCATGGCGCACCATGGCTACCGCTGGTGGAAAGACCGGCTGGCCCACCTGTTCCAGCAGGTGGACGTGGTGCGGCTCGACCACTTCCGCGGCTTTGAGGCGCACTGGGAAATCCCGGCCAGCGAGCCCACCGCCGTGGCCGGCCACTGGCAACCGGGCCCGGGCCAGCATTTTTTCGACGCCATCCAGGAAGAGCTGGGGCAGCTGCCCATCATTGCCGAGGACCTGGGACTCATCACGCCCGAGGTGACGGCGCTGCGTGAGGCCTGCGGTTTTCCGGGCATGCGCATCCTGCAGTTCGCCTTTGGCGGCGGCCCGGCCAACCCCTACCTGCCACACAACCTGGAGCGCCAGACCGTCGCCTACACCGGCACGCACGACAACGAAACCACCGTGGGCTGGTGGGCCAGCGCGATGGCAGGCGAAAAGACCTCGGCCCGCGCCTACCTGGGCCATTGCGTCGACACCGAGCCGAACTGGACCCTGATCAATGCCTTGTCGATGTCCGTCGCCAACACCCTGGTGGTGCCGTTCCAGGACGTGCTGGGCCTGGACACGAAACACCGCATGAACACGCCCGGCCTGGCCACCGGCTGCTGGGAGTGGCGCTTCGACTGGAGCCAGGTGAACCACGAACCCGCCGAACGGCTTCTCGCCATGACCCAGGCCCACGGACGACTGCCCACCCACTGACCCCGACCAGCGACCCCGCCACGAGGCACACCCCGAACCACAAACGGAGACAAGCATGGACCACAAGACCTCCCCCCAGTACCTGGCCAAACGCACCATCGCCCTGGTGCTCGCGGGCGGGCGCGGCTCGCGCCTGCAGGCGCTGACCGACCGACGCACCAAGCCCGCGGTGTATTTCGGCGGCAAGTTCCGCATCGTCGATTTCGCGCTCTCCAACTGCCTGAACTCGGGCGTGCGCCGCATCGGCGTGCTCACGCAGTACAAGTCGCACAGCCTGCTGCGCCACCTGCAGCGCGGCTGGAGTTTTCTGCGCAACGAGTTCAACGAATTCATCGACCTGCTGCCCGCGCAGCAGCGCATGGACGATGAGAGCTGGTACCTCGGCACGGCCGACGCGGTCTACCAGAACCTGGACATCCTGCGCGCACACAACCCCGAATACCATCCTCATCCTCGCCGGCGACACATCTACAAGATGGACTACGCCGAGCTCATCGCCGACCACGTGGCGCAAGGCAAGAAGTGCACCGTGGCCTGCATCGAGGTGCCGATCGAAGAGGCCAGCGCCTTCGGCGTGATGGCCATCGATGGCAACCGCCAGATCACCCACTTCCTCGAAAAACCGGCCAACCCGCCGGCCATGCCCGGCAAGCCCGGCGTCTCGCTCGCCAGCATGGGCATCTACGTGTTCGACGCCAAGCACCTGTTCGCGGCGCTGGAGCAGGACGCGGCCACGCCCGGTTCCAGCCGCGACTTCGGCAAGGACCTGATCCCCGCCATGGTGGCGGCCGGCGAGGCGGTGGCGCACCCCTTCGGCATGTCCTGCGTGAAGAGCTCGCCCGAGGCCCCGGCCTACTGGCGCGACGTGGGCACGGTCGACGCCTACTGGGCCGCCAACATCGACCTCACCGGCACCATTCCCGAGCTCGACATGTACGACCGCGAATGGCCGATCTGGACCTACCAGGAACAGCTGCCCCCGGCCAAGTTCGTGTTCGACGACGACGGCCGCCGCGGCATGGCGGTGGACGCGCTGGTCTCCGGCGGCTGCATCATTTCGGGCGGCTCGGTGCGGCGCTCGGTGCTGTTCTCCAAGGTGCACATCCACTCCTACGCCACGGTCGAAGAAGCCGTGCTGCTGCCCGAGGTGGACGTGGGCCGCCACTGCCAGCTGCGCAAGGTGGTGATCGACAACGGCTGCGTGATTCCCGAAGGCATGCAGATCGGGTTTGATGCCGCGGAGGACGCGCGCCGTTTCTACCGCACCGACAGTGGCGTGGTGCTCGTCACCAAGGACATGCTCATGGCTTTGGAATAACCCCCTGCGCCGCTGACGCGGCTTCCCCCTTGGGAAGGGGGACCACACTGGCGGCCCGGCAAAGCCGGTTCCGCGGTGTGTGCTGGCTGACTTTCCTTCTCACTGACATTGATCTCTGCATGAATTCGCCCAAAGTCCTGTATGTCTGCTCCGAGGTCTATCCGCTGCTCAAGACCGGTGGTCTGGCCGATGTGAGTGCGGGTCTGCCGCCGGCGCTGGCGGCCGCCGGTGCCGACGTGCGCTTGCTGCTGCCCGCCTTCCCGTCCGTGGTGGTGGGGGTGACGCCGGAAGGTCCTGCCCTGCCGGTGCCCGCGGGCGGCGCGCCCGGCCTGCCCCATGGCCTCGGCCCCCGGGCCGACACCGCGGCCGGCCCCGCGCCCTGGCTGCAGGCCGGGCGCATCGGCGCCAATGGCCCATCGGTGATGTTGTTGCACGCGCCCGGCCTGTTCGAGCGCGGTGGCAACCCCTACCTCGACGCCAGTGGCCAGCCCTGGCCCGACAGCGCTCAGCAGTTCGCCTGGCTGGGCTGGACCGCCGCCCTGCTCGGCACCGGTCTGGACCCGGCCTGGCGCCCCGACGTGGTGCACGGGCACGACTGGCACACCGGCTTGGCCTTCGCCTACCTGCACCAGCTCCAGGCGGCCGGGCAAGGCCGGCCGGCCACGGTCTTCACCATCCACAACCTGGCCTACCAGGGCGTGTTCGACGCGACCCTGCGCAGCGCCCTGGGCCTGCCCGATGCGCTGTTCCACCTCGACGGGCTCGAATTCCACGGCCACGTGTCCTTCATGAAAGCGGGCCTGCAGTACAGCGACGCCATCACCACGGTCAGCCCCACCTACGCGCGCGAGATCACCGAGGCCGAACAGGGCTGCGGGCTCGACGGTGTGTTGCGTCAGCGCCAGGGCGTGCTGCGCGGCATCTTGAACGGTGTGGACGACGCGGTCTGGAACCCGGCGGCCGATGCCCTGGTGCAGCCCGGCTTCGACGCCGACCATCTGCAGGGCAAGGCCGCTGCCAAGGCGCGCCTGCAAAAAGCCATGGGCCTGCAACCGCGGCCCGACGCCCTGCTGTTTTCGGTGGTCAGCCGCCTCACCGAACAAAAAGGCCTGCACCTGCTGCCCGCCGTGGTCGACGAACTGGTGCAGCGCGGCGGCCAGCTCGCCGTGCTGGGCGCGGGCGATGCCGTCATCGAAGCCGCGCTGCAGGACTGCGCCCAGCGCCACCCGGGGCAAGTGGCCCTGCGCCTCGGCTACGACGAAGCGCTGGCCCACGGCATCATCGCCGGCGCCGACGTGATCCTGCTGCCCTCGCGCTTCGAACCCTGTGGCCTGACCCAGCTCTACGGCCTGCGCTATGGGACCCTGCCCCTGGTGCGCGCCGTGGGCGGCCTGGCCGACACGGTGACCGACTGCAGCCTCGAAAACCTGGACGACGGCAGCGCCAGCGGCTTCGTCTTCCACGACCTGAACGTGGCCGATCTGTCGTCCGCGCTGCGGCGCGCCTTTGCCCTGCAGCGCCGCCCGGCCGACTGGCTGGCCGTGCAGCGCCACGCCATGGCCCTGCGCTTCGACTGGGCCCGCGCCGCCCGCGACTACCTGCGGGTCTACGAGACCGCGCTGGCCGCCGCCACCGATGGCACGCGTTCTGCTTGAACCCGAAACGCCGCCCCTCCCGTTCGCTCCCGACCTGCCGACACCACCGCCATGCCCAACTCCCTGCTCACACCCGCCACCGGCACCGCCACCGCGCCGTTCGAATACGACCACCTCGAAAACAACGTTGATGCGCTGCGCAAGTCGATCGCCAACCGGCTGGTCTACGCGGTCGGCAAAGACCTGCGCTCGGCCACCCGCCGCGACTGGCTGTTTGCCCTGTTCCACGCCGTGCGCGACCGCACCATGCACCGCTGGCGCGAAACCCTGGCCACCGCGCAGGACAGCGACGCCAAGCGCGTGTACTACCTCTCGCTGGAGTTCCTGACCGGCCGCGCGCTCACCAACGCCCTGCTCTCGGTCGGCATCTACGACGACGCCAAAGCCGCCTGCACCCAGCTGGGCGCCGACTTCGACGCCCTGATCGACCTCGAAACCGATGCCGGCCTCGGCAACGGCGGCCTGGGTCGCCTGGCGGCCTGTTTCCTTGATTCGATGGCCACGGTGGGCCTGCCCGGCATGGGCTACGGCATCCGCTATGACTTCGGCATGTTCGCCCAGCGCATCGTCGATGGGCGGCAGGTGGAAGAGCCCGACTACTGGCTGGTCAACGGCAACCCCTGGGAGTTCATGCGCCCCGAGTTCAGCTACCCGGTGCAGTTCGGCGGCCGGCTGCTGCAGGAGGGCGACCACGTGCGCTGGGTCGATACCGACGACGTCATCGCCACCGCCTACGACAGCGGCGTGCCCGGCCATGAACTGAGCAGCGTCTCGACCCTGCGCCTGTGGACCGCGCGCGCCACCAGCGGCATCAACCTCGACGCCTTCAACAAGGGCGACTACATGCGCGCCGTCGAGGCCAAGAACGAGTCGGAAAACGTCTCACGCGTGCTCTACCCCGACGACAGCACCGAACACGGCAAGGAACTGCGCCTGCGCCAGGAGTACTTCTTCGTCAGCGCCTCGCTGCAGGACATCGTGCGCCGCTACCTCAAGAGCCACGGCAGCTTTGACCAGCTCGCCGACAAAGTGGCCATCCACCTCAACGACACCCACCCCGCGCTGGCCGTGCCCGAGCTCATGCGCATCCTGGTGGACGAGCACCGGCTGGAGTGGGACAGCGCCTGGGCCCTGTGCCAGCGCATCTTCAGCTACACCAACCACACGCTGATGCAGGAAGCGCTGGAGACCTGGCCGGTGGACCTGCTGGGCCGCCTGCTGCCGCGCCACCTGCGCATCATCTACGACCTGAACGCCCGCTTCCTGGCCGAGGTGCACGACCTGTTCCCCGGCGACAACGAGCTGCTGCGCCGCGTCTCGCTGATCGATGAACGCGGCCAGCGCCGCGTGCGCATGGCCTCGATCTCGGTGCTGGCGAGCCACAAGGTCAACGGCGTGTCGGCCCTGCACAGCCAGCTGATGGTGGAAACCATCTTTGCCGACTTCGCGCGCATCTGGCCCGAACGCTTCTGCAACAAGACCAACGGCATCACGCCGCGGCGCTGGCTCTCGCAGGCCAACCGGCCGCTCTCGGCGCTGATCGACGCGCGCATCGGCAGCACCTGGCGGCGCAACCTGGACGAGCTCAGCGCGCTGCGCGAACTCGCGGCCGACCCCGAATTCAACAGCGCCTTCCGCCTCGCCAAGGCACAGAACAAAAAGCGCTTGGCCGAACGCATCGCGCAGGAAACGGGCGTGATCGTCAACCCCGACAGCCTGTTCGACGTGCAGATCAAACGCATGCACGAATACAAGCGCCAGTTGCTCAACGTGCTGCATGTGGTCACGCGTTACCAGCAGATCCTGGCCCACCCCAACGCCAACTGGGTGCCGCGCACGGTCATCTTTGGCGGCAAGGCGGCCTCGGCCTACTACATGGCCAAACTGGTCATCAAGCTGATCAACGACGTGGCGCGCACGGTCAACAACGACAAGCGCATCGGCGACAAGCTCAAGGTGGTGTTCATGCCGAACTACCGCGTGTCGCTGGCCGAGGTCATCATCCCCGCGGCCGACCTGTCCGAGCAGATCTCCACCGCCGGCACCGAGGCCTCGGGCACCGGCAACATGAAGTTCGCGCTCAACGGCGCGCTCACCATCGGCACCTGGGACGGCGCCAACATCGAGATCGCCGAGAACGTGGGCCTGGAGCACATCTTCATCTTCGGTCTGCGCACCGAGCAGGTGGCCGCCCTGCGCGCCAGCGGCTACAACCCGCGCCGCTACTACGACCACAACTACGACCTGAAAACCGCCATCGACCGCATCGCCGAAGGCGCCTTCAGCCCCGAAGAGCCCGGCCGCTTCCACGACATCACGCGCACGCTGCTCGAATCCGATTACTACCTGCTGCTGGCCGACTACGGCGACTACCTGGCGGCGCAGGGCAAAGTGGACGAACTCTACCGCCGTCCCACCGATTGGACCCGCCACGCCATCATGAACGTGGCCGGCATGGGCACCTTCTCGTCGGACCGCACCATCCGCGAATACGCCGACCAGATCTGGAACGTGAAGCCGCTGTTCAATTGAGCCCCCTTGCGTCCCGCGCCTCCGTCGGCGCGGACCGGGGCTCCCCACTTCGTGTGGTTCGCTGCCCCCCGAGGGGGCTGATCCGGCTTGGGGCGGCCCGGCGCCGGATCGCTGAGCCTCTGATCCGGCGTGCGTGACAGAATCCGCCGCATGGGATCAACGTGGCGGAGCATGCGGTGGTGGGCGGTGGGCGGCGTGCTGGTATCGGCGGCCGGCGCCGTGCTGCTCGCGCGCCAGGCCATAGCCGAACAGCGTGCGCTGTTCGAGACCGACGCCCGCATCGTGCACCGCCTGCTGAGCCAGCAGGTGGTGCAACACGACGCCATCCTCGCCACCCTGGCCCTGCTGCAACCCGGCCCCGAAGCGCCCGGCGCCACGCCGTCCGAGCAACGCCTGCCCGCGCTGTATCCGCACATCCTCTCGGTGCAGCGGCGTGATCGTGGTGAGGTCTGGCCCGACCCCGCGCTGGCCGACGCCGAAACCGCCTCGCGCCAGCAAAAACGCCCCGCCCTGGCCACGGTGGATCTCGGCAGTGGCCGCTACCGCCTCGTGCTGGCCGCGGAGCCCACCGCCTACGCGCTCAGCCTCGACCTGCGGGCCATGGTGCCCTGGGCCGAATGGCCCATGAAGCCGGAAACCAGCCCGGTGACGGTGCGGCTGGACCACGCCGGCCAGTACTTCACCTTGCAAGCCGGCGATCCCGCTGCGTTGAACACCGGGCGTGGCTGGCGCTTCGAATTCCACAAACACCTGGCCGCTCAAAGCCAGCCCTTCGATGTGGTGGCAACGCGCCAGATGGGCTGGCTCGAACTGCCCTGGGGCCGCATGCTGGCGCTGGCGCTGGCGGTGGCGCTGCTGCTCACCGCACTCGCGCAATGGCAACGCCAGCGCGCCGCCCGCCGGCGTGCCGAAGAGCTGCTGCGCTTGGGCCAGGTGGCGCGGCTCAACACGCTGGGCGAACTCGCCGCCGGCATGGCGCACGAGCTCAACCAGCCGCTCACCGCGGTGCTCGCCAACACCCAGGCCGCGCAGCGCCTGCTGGCCGACGAGCCACCCGAGCTGGACACCGCGCGCACCGCCATGGCACAGGCCACCGCGCAGGCCCGGCGCGCCGCCGATGTGGTGGGCCGCCTGCGCCGCGCGGTTGAGCGCCCGGACGCGCGGGGCGGCGTGCTCGCGGTGGACCTGGCCGAGACCGTGCGCCGGGCGCTGTATTTGCTGGAGCCCGAATGCCAGCGCCGCGGCGTGGTGCCCCAGTTGCAGGAGGTGGACCCGGTGACCGTGGCGGCCGACCCGGTGGCGCTCGACCAGATCGTGCACAACCTGCTGATGAACGCACTGCAGGCACTGGACGGCGTGGACGCACCCGCGCGCCGGCTCTCACTGAGGGTGTCGCGTGCCGATGGCCAGGGCGAACTGGTGGTCGCCGACAGCGGACCGGGCATGGCACCCGAGGTGTTGCCGCGTTTGTTCGAGCCGTTTTTCTCCACCCGCGAGGGCGGGCTCGGCCTGGGTCTCTCGCTTTGCGAAACCCTGGCCAGCGGCATGGGGGGATCGCTGGCGGCCGCGAACGGGCCACAAGGCGGTGCCGTGTTCCGCCTGCGCCTGCCGCTCAAGGAGTCAGCATGACCCTCACCCCCAACGGCGCGACGCTCTCGCCCACCGTCCACCTGATCGACGACGATGCCGCCGTGCGCGACAGCCTCGCGCTGCTCATCGGCACTGTGGGCCTGCGCGTCACCACCTGGGCCGATCCACAAGGCTTTCTGGAGCGCTTCGACCGTGAAGGCATCGGCGCCATCGTGCTCGACGTGCGCATGCCCGGCATCAGCGGCCTGACGGTGCTGGACACGCTGGTGGCCCAGGGCGTGGACCAGCCGGTGATCATGCTCACCGGCCACGGCACGGTGGACATGTGCCGCCGCGCCTTCAAGGCCGGCGCCGCCGAGTTCCTGGAAAAACCGGTCAACGACGAGCTGCTGATCGAGGCGTTGCAGGCCGCGGTGCGTCAGCACGTGCGCTCGCGCGAACGCCACCAGGCCGACCGCACCGCACGCGAGCGCTACGCCCAGCTGTCCGAGCGCGAGCGCGAGGTGCTGGGCTTCATCGTCGCGGGGCTGACCAACAAGGAGATTGGTCGCGCGCTGGACCTCTCGCCGCGCACGGTGGAGAGCCACCGCGCCAACCTGTTCGCCAAGCTGCAGGCCGAGTCGCTGGCACAGTTGATCCGCCACTACGCCGCGCTGGTGGACGAGCACGACGCGCGCTGACGCGCTTTCGGCCACTCCGTAGTTCTACGGAGTGCCGCGCGTAGCCGTCCGAATGGTGTGAAAGGGTGCGCACTTCTACAGTTCTCCCACGGTTGATTCAACCGCATCCACCCGAAGGAGACCCCCCATGAAAGCCACCATTTCCGCCATTGCCGTCGCCCTGTCCCTGATTGCCAGCGCCGCCAGCGCACAGGCCGTGCGCACCGAGAAGAACATGTCACTGGACCTCGCCAACCAGATCGCCGCTGCCACCGTGGCGTCGTGCAGTGCCGGGGGCTACAACGTGACCGCCGCCGTGGTGGACCGCGCCGGCAACCTGCGCGCCCTGCAGCGCGCCGACAACGCCGGCCCGCACACCGTGGGCGCCGCGCAAGGCAAGGCCTACACCTCGGCCTCGGCCCGCAACACCACGGCGGCGATGCTGGAGAACGTGCAGAAGAACCCCGGCGCCGCGACGCTGGTGGACATCCCCGGCTTCCTGGTCCTGGGTGGCGGCGTGCCGGTGAAGGTGGGCAACGAAGTCATCGGTGCGGTCGGCGTGGGTGGTGCGCCCGGCGGTCATCTGGACGAGCAGTGTGCGAACGCGGGCATCGCCAAAGTCGCGGACCTGCTGAAATGAAAACGCTGTTGCTGGCCCTTTCGCTGGCGTTGGCTGGCGTGTCAGTCCAGGCCCAGGTCGCGCCCAGCGCGGCCGAAGCGGCGGCCTACACGGGCCTGCACATGGCTGCGCACAAAGGGGACGTGGCCAAGATCCAGCGTCTGGTTGCTTCCGGCGTGGCACCGAATGCCACCGACAGCCACGGGCGCACTCCGCTGCACGTGGCCGCGTTCGCCCGGCAGCGCGATGCGATCCGGGCGCTGGTGAAGGCCGGTGCCGATCTGAACAAGCTGGAAAACGACCGCTACGACGCCGTGACCATCGCTTCGGTGGCGGACGACGAGGGCACCCTGAGCGTCTTGCTGCAACTCGGAGCGAGCGCCAAACAGACCACCAGCCGCTACGACGGCACGGCGCTGATCGCGGCAGCGCACCTGGGGCACGACGGCGTGGTGCGGCAGTTGATCGCCGCCGGTGCGCCGCTGGACCACGTGAACAACCTGCACTGGACGGCGGTGATCGAGTCCATCGTGCTGGGCGACGGCGGCCCGCGCCATCAGGCCACGCTCAAGGCGCTGATCGATGCGGGGGCGAACTTGCAGTTGGCGGACCGCAGTGGTCAGACACCACTGTCGTTGGCAAAGGCTCGCGGGTACTCAGCGATGGTGTCGATGCTGGAGAAGGCTGGGGCACGTTGAGTCTTGTGCTGTCCAGCGCTTCTTCATGGCCTGAAGAACCGGCGCGGCTGACTCCGCTCATGTCCCCCGGGCTGGCTTCGCCAGCCCTCCTCCTTTACTTCGCTTCGCCAGCCACACCAGTCCTTCAGACCGTGGACTGAGCAGGCACCCCAACGGTAGCGCGCCTACCTCACCTCGGATCGGGGTGACAGTGCGTTCTGTGCAGTGAGGTAAAGGAGGAGGACCGGCGCAGCCGGTCCGGGGGACACGAACGGAACAGAGCGCGCTGGCGCCCCGATCCCGCAAAGGTGCTGGCGAGAAAAGTCAGGAAAGCGTGACCCGAGCAAACTTACGCTTGCCCACCTGCACCACACAGGTCCCGGCCTCGACTTTCAAGCCCTTGTCGCTGACAACAGCCCCATCAATGCGCACCCCGCCGCCATCGATCAGGCGGTTGCCCTCGCTGGACGATGCCGCCAGCCCCGCAGCCTTCAACAAGGCACCAATCCCCATCGGCGCACCCGACAACAACACCTCGGGAATCTCGTCGGGCACACCGCCCTTGCTGCGGTTGATGAAGTCCTGCTCCGCCGCATCCGCCGCCGCCGCGCTGTGGAAACGCGCCGTGATCTCCTTGGCCAGCATCACCTTCGCATCCTTCGGATTGCGGCCGCCTTCGATCTCCTGCTTCAACACCCCGATCTCAGCCAGCGACTTGAACGACAGCAGTGTGTACCAGCGCCACATCAGCGTGTCCGAGATCGACAGCACCTTGGCAAACATCGTGTTCGCGGCTTCGGTGATGCCGATGTAGTTGTTCTTGGACTTCGACATCTTGTCGATGCCGTCCAGACCCTCGAGCAGCGGCATGGTCAGGATGCACTGCGGCTCCTGGCCGTACTCCTGCTGCAGGTGGCGGCCCATCAGCAGGTTGAACTTCTGGTCGGTGCCGCCCAACTCCAGGTCGCTCTTCAGTGCCACCGAGTCGTAACCCTGCATCAGCGGGTACAGGAACTCGTGCACGCTGATCGGCGTGCCGGCCTTGAAGCGGTCGTGGAAATCGTTGCGCTCCATCATGCGCGCCACGGTGTACTTGGCGGCCAGCTGGATCATGCCCATCGAACCCAACGGAAGCGACCACTCACTGTTGTAACGGATCTCCGTCTTCGCCGGGTCCAGCACCAGGCTGGCCTGCTTGTAGTAGGTCTCGGCGTTGGCCTTGATCTGCTCGGTGGTCAGCGGCGGGCGCGTGTTGTTGCGGCCCGAGGGATCACCGATCAGGCTGGTGAAATCGCCGATCA
>Ga0209262_10000157_pt1 | contig 40105 bp, 39 predicted proteins | sample Lowcelwee11metaG_FD_187171 | JGI IMG/M metagenome (GOLD analysis project Ga0209262, IMG submission 187171) | Freshwater pond sediment microbial communities from the University of Edinburgh, under environmental carbon perturbations - Low... | ecosystem: Environmental > Aquatic > Freshwater >... | reverse complement strand
CCAACTGCGTGACTTGCCACAACGGGTCGCAGGCCAGCGGCAAGCCCACGTCGCACGTGCCGACCACGGCCAACTGCATCAGCTGCCACAGCACCACGCGCTGGACCGGAGCCCGTGTGGATCACAGCACGTTCACCGTGGCCACCAACTGCGTGAGTTGCCACAACGGCACCCTGGCTGGGGGCAAGCCCGCCAACCACATCGTCACCACGGCCAACTGCGTGACCTGCCACCGCACCACCACCTGGACGGGCGCACGTGTGGACCACAGCACCTTCAATGTCGCGACCAACTGCGTGACTTGCCACAACGGGTCGCAGGCCAGCGGCAAGCCCACGTCGCACGTGCCGACCACGGCCAACTGCATCAGCTGCCACAGCACCACGCGCTGGACCGGAGCCCGTGTGGATCACAGTACGTTCACCGTGGCCACCAACTGCGTGAGTTGCCACAACGGCACCCTGGCTGGGGGCAAGCCCGCCAACCACATCATCACCACGGCCAACTGCGTGACCTGCCACCGCACCACCACCTGGACGGGCGCACGTGTGGACCACAGCAGCTTCAACGTCGCAACCAACTGCGTGAGCTGCCACAACGGAAGCGTGGCCACGGGTAAACCTGCCAATCACATGGCCACCACGGCCAACTGCGTGACCTGCCACAGCACCAACACCTGGAGCGGCGCGCGCGTGGACCACAGCACCTTCACGGCGGCCACCAACTGCACAACCTGTCACAACGGTTCGACCGCCGGGGGCAAACCTGCCACACACATTCCGACCACGGCGAATTGCATCAGTTGTCATGGAACCACCAGTTTCGCGACCGGTGCACGCATGGATCACGCTTTGGTGACAGCCACTTCCTGCAAGACCTGCCACAGCGGGACATTCGCTTCCCAAGGCGCGCTGGCCAAACCTGCGAACCACATCCCGGAAGGTCAGTTGCTGAATGGGGCCGCCCTTGACTGCAGTGCCTGCCACCGCAGCACCACCAGTTGGGCCACCATGACCATGAACCACAACAACAGCGTTGGAGGGGGCGCGGGCTGGTGCAAGTCCTGCCACGCCAGCGGCACCAGTTACTTGGGCAACATGGAGAAGAAAGCCCTGACCCACGAAAGCCGCAACACGGCTGCAACAGATTGTTCTGCCTCTGGCTGTCACCGGCCATTGGGTAGCGAGGGAACACTCTTCAGAAACTGGGATTGAAACGTCGCATTCCTTTGCGATCAGATGTCCTGAATCTGGCGCAACATCAACCATAAGCTCAAAAAAGAATCGTCATATGACCATGAATGTTGCGCTCCGTACGCTGGTAGCCCCGATCGTTATCGCCAGCTTCTGCCCAGCGGCGCTGGCCCAGTTGATTGAAGACGTTGAGTTGCGGCGCGATGGCGCCAATGCTGTGGTCAACGTGCGCTTCGTGACCGGAATCCAGTTCAATCGGGTCACGACCGCACGCGCCGGTGACTTGGCGCAGGCGTATTACTCCGTATTGCCCACTCGGACAGCGCTCAACTTCCAGGGGAGCCAGCGCCGGATACCGAATGTGGGTTCGATCCCGGAAATCACCGTCACCGACGAAACGGTGAGCCGGACCAACCTCAGTCGCAAGTTGATTGTTCGACTGGGAACGAAGACGGCTTTCCGCGTCCGTGCGGGCAAGGGCAACCGCAGCATTGAAATTGTGCTGACCGGACTGGGTGACTCGGTCCGTCTTTCCACGACACAAAGCCACTCCGCGGCCCTCGCCCCCGGTCAGAGCTACATCGTCACGTTGCAGTCGTCTGCGGACCCGGGGCACTTTCTCCAGTCGTCGGTGCCCGCCCGGTTGCAGCAGTACCAGACGTTCACCTCGCGTCGCACGGTGGACGGGCGCACCCTGCACGACATCAACATCGGCTACTTCGGTACGCTCCGTGAAGCCAACAGCGCATTGGCCTTGCTCAAGCCGCGTTTCCCACAAGCGAACGTCGTGGCGTTGCAGGCACCCGCTGGAACCCAGGTCGGTCCCGGCAACACGCCTGCCGAGGTGGAGGCCAAGGCCGCGGAGCTGATGGCCGCGGCCCTCAAAGGCAATGAAGATGGCAACTTCGCTGCCACGCTGGAGGCGTTGAGTCTGTTGCTCAATTTGCCACCCAACACATCGTCCCGAAAAGCGCAGGAGATGATCGGCACAGCGCGCTTGAAGCTGGGCGACCCTGATCGGGCGCGGGCGGAGTTTGAAGCCTTTCTCAACCTGTACCCTGAAGGACCGGACAGTGATCGGGTGCGCCAACTGCAGGCCGGTCTCCCGCCACCGGGGCAGGCACTGGAAGCCAAATCTGAAGCACCACCCTCCAACTGGAGTGGCTCGGTATCCACCTATTACTTTGGTGGGCAATCGCGGGAGCGCAACCAGGAGTTTGAAGATTCTCCGATCAGTGGGCTACCTGAACTGGTGAGCGACAGCTCCATTTCTGATGCCGATCAGGGACAACTCCAGAGCAGCATTGATCTGAACTGGCGCAATCGCGACGCTGAATCGGATTCGCGATTTGTGTTCCGCAACTCGTACACCTCCAACTTTGAAAGACCGGAGAAGAGCAGAAACCGACTTTCGGCTTTTTATTACGACCGCAAGTCCTTGACCAATGGCACCAATTTCCGTGTGGGTCGTCAGTCACCCCTGGGCGGTGGTGTGCTGTACCGCTTTGATGGTGCGCAGGCCGGCTATACCTTCCAGCCAAAATGGCGCATCAATGCGGTGGCCGGTGTGCCCGCAGATGATTTGCTGCAGACCAAACGACGCTTGTACGGTGGATGGATCGATGCCGAAGCCCTGACCGACAAACTCAGCGGCAGCTTTTATTTCAACCAGCAGACCATCGATAGCGAGGTCGATCGCCGGGCTGTGGGCACCGAGCTTCGTTATTTCAGCGGTGGTGTGTCGGTCACATCGCAGTTCGACTACGACACCATCATCAAAGGATTGAACATCGTTTCAGTGCAAGGAACCTGGCAACGGCCCGACACCACCGTCTACAACTTCCTCTACGACAAGCGCACCACACCCATCCTGTCCTTGGGCAACATCCTGTTCTTCCAGGATCCGAACCTGCCTCTGGTCGATCGTGTGGATGGGCTGCTTGTCAACAACACGGTGGAGCAGTTGCGGGAGCAGGTCAAGGGCGTTACTGCCGAGCAGACCCAGTTCCTGCTGGGCGTGACCACGCCGTTGGCGCCCAACTGGCAGATCGGTGGCGACATCCGCTACACCAACGTGGGCGCGGTACCGGCTGTGCCGGCCATCAATTTCCCGGCGCAGCCCAGCACGGGAAATCTGTGGGGTGTGGGTGGACAGCTGATCGGTACCAACCTTTATTCGCAGAGCGATACCCACGTATTCCTTGGCACCTTGCTCACCGGGCCGAGCTACAGTGGATACCTGCTGTCCTACAACAATTCGACTTCGGTGGGCGACGGCTGGCGGCTGGAGCCTTCGCTGCGCTACTACCAGCAAAAAGACGACACTGGCACTCGACTGAACCGATGGACGCCGGGTGTGCGCCTCACCTACCGGGTCAAGCAGGCGACACTTGAATCCGAGCTCTCCTACGAGCGAACCCACAAAACAGGGCCGGCGATTGACGAATCCTCTGATCGGCTGTTTTACTACCTTGGCGCACGCTACGACTTCTGACGTGCCCGATTTTCCGTTGCTGCAAGTCTCTGGTCTGGCGTGCCGTCGTGGCAACGACTGGCTGTTCCGCGATCTGAATTTTTCTGTCTGGCCGGGTCAGTTGGTGTGGCTGCGCGGGCACAACGGCAGTGGCAAGACGACCCTCTTGAGGGCCATTTCGGGCTTGTCAGACCCCGACGAAGGGCACCTCGCCTGGACGGCTGCCAGCCATGCAGCGCACGGGCCGAGCGGTCGTCGTCTGGCGTATGTGGGCCACCTCAATGCCATGAAGGACGACCTCACCGTGTGTGAGTCGCTGCAGTTCATCGCGCGGCTGCACGGGCGGGACGGCAGCCGCCCCAGGGTGCTGGAGGCCTTGCGCTTGCTGGGCATGCACCACCGCCGGAATGCCGCCGTGCGCACGCTTTCGCAGGGGCAACGGCGTCGCGCAGCGCTGGCGCGCCTGGTCCTGGAGTCGGATGCTGCACTGTGGGTGCTCGACGAGCCCTTTGATGCGCTGGACATCGCTGGTGTCGACACTGTGAACGGCTTGCTGAAAGCCCATCTGGCGCGCGGTGGCAGTGTGCTGCTTACCTCACACCTGCCACTGGATGCGTCGGCCTTGCAGGCCACTGAGCTGACGCTGGGTCCGGAAGCCGCTGCATGACGGCCGGCATTCTGTTCGTGGTTGCAGCGCGCGATCTGAAACTGGCCAGGCGTCGCCGGATCGAGGCCTTGTTGCCGGTGGTGTTTTTTGTCGTCGCGGCCAGCCTGTACCCCTTTGGCGTGGGGCCCGAACCTCAGATGCTGAGAGAGATTGCCTCGGGCATTGTGTGGGTATGCGCCCTTCTGGCCGCCATGTTGTCGTTGAATACCTTGTACGTTGCTGACTACGCCGATGGCTCACTGGAGCAGATGGTCCTTTCCCGCGAATCGTTGGTGCTGATCGCTGCGGGCAAAGCGCTGGCGCACTGGGTACTCACAGGTGTGCCCCTGATTCTGGCTTCGCCATTGATCGGTCTGTTTTTTGGCATGGCATCCAGCACCATCGCCGTCATGACGCTCACCTTGTTGCTGGGCACACCGGTGCTCAGCCTGCTGGGCAGTGTGGGGGCTGCACTGACCCTGGGTCTGCGCAGTGGTGGCGTGCTCATCCTGTTGCTGGTGCTGCCTCTGTGCATTCCGGTGCTCATCTTCGGTGCGGGGGCCGTGACGGCGGTAGATTCTGGCCTTTCAGCACAAGGCCACCTCTCGTTGCTGGGTGCTTTGTTGCTGGTGTCCGGACTGGGGGCCCCTTTGGCCACCGCCGCGGCCCTGCGCATTTCCATCGCATCCTGATGCAACACCACGACGTCGCGAGTTGAACCGGTCCATGCGCTTCTTTACTTTTGCCGCTCCTTCCCGCTTTTATGCCTTGTCAGGATGGCTGATCCCGTGGTTCTGGCTGGCCACGGTGTGTCTGACGGTTCTGGGGCTGTACCTGGGATTTTTCGTGGCCCCAACCGACGCCACCCAGGGTGAGGCCTACCGCATCATCTTCATCCACGTGCCGGCGGCCTGGATGTCCATGGTGCTGTATCTGGTGATGGCCGGCTGGGCGGTGGTCGGCTGGGCGTTCAAGGCCCGTCTGGCCTCCATGGTGGCCCGCGCGATCGCGCCCACCGGGGCCATGTTCACCTTTCTGGCACTCTGGACCGGGGCTTTCTGGGGCAAACCCACCTGGGGCGCCTGGTGGGTATGGGATGCCCGGCTCACATCCGAACTGATCCTGCTGTTCCTCTATTTCGGTTACATCGCGTTGACGGAGTCCATCGATGATGACCGGCGGGCCGACAGCGCCGGAGCGCTCGTGGCACTGGTGGGCGCGGTCAATGTACCCATCATTTATTTTTCCGTCAGATGGTGGAACACTTTGCATCAAGGCGCTTCGGTCAGCATCGCGGCCGCACCGAAGATGGCCGAAACCATGCTGACGGCGATGCTGGTCATGACCTTCGCCTGCTGGGCCTATGCCTTTGCGGTGGTGTTCATGCGAACCCGGGCGATCGTGCTCGAACGTGAGGCCCACACCGATTGGGTCAAAGCCCTTCGTGAGGAAGCGCCATGAACTGGGGCAGTGCGAATGAATTTTTTGCCATGGGTGGCTACGGGTCGTATGTCTGGGGATCTTATGCCGTGGCGCTGGCTCTTATGGTTCTGGAGCCCTGGCTGGTGTCCCGGCGCCACCGGCGGGCCCGGCGCCATCCCGACGATCAAGACGCGCAGGAGTAAGCCATGAAGACACGACACAAACGGATCATGATCGCGGTGGGCGCTCTGGCGGTGCTGGGTACGGCCACGGCGCTGGTGCTCAACGCCTTCAACAGCAACCTGGTTTTCTTTTATTCCCCCACCCAGGTGGTGGCCAAGGAGGCACCCACCGGGCGCACGTTCCGGCTGGGCGGCATGGTGGAGACTGGCAGTGTGCGGCGCGACGGGGTGAACGTGCACTTTGTGGTTACCGACACCGTCAAGTCGGTCTCTGTCCAATACCAGGGCATCCTGCCCGACCTCTTCAAGGAGGGCAAAGGTGTGGTGGCACAAGGGCAGTTGAAAGATGGCCACTTTGAAGCTCGCGAAGTGCTGGCCAAACACGACGAGAACTACATGCCGCCCGAAGCGGCCGAAGCCCTCAGGCAAGCCGGCAAAAACACCAATGCCATGTCGCAGACGGTGCTCATGGAGCAAAAGCAATGATTCCCGAAATCGGTCATTTCCTGTTGTGGCTGGCCTTGGGGGTGGCGTTGATCCTGGGCGTCATGCCTTTGATCGGCGCCCAGCGCAACAACCCGGGCTGGATGGCGCTCGCCAAACCTTCCGCCTACCTGTTGTTTTCACTGGTGGTGGCGGCCTTCGTTTGCCTCATCGTCTCCTTTGTCCGGCACGACTTTTCGGTGCTCAATGTGGCCTCCAATTCCAACTCGGCGTTGCCACTGCCGTACCGCATCGCCGCCAGCTGGGGCAGTCACGAGGGATCGTTGTTGTTGTGGGTTCTGATGCTCAGTGGCTGGCTGTCGGCAGTGGCGACCTTCAGCGAGCACCTGCCGCGCGCGGTGCTGGCGCGCACGCTGTCGGTCATGGGCCTGGTCGCCGTGGGCTTCCTGCTCTTCATGCTGCTCACCTCGAACCCGTTCGAGCGCCTGTTCCCGGTGCCGCTGGACGGGCGTGACCTCAACCCGCTGCTGCAGGACCCCGGCATGGTGTTCCACCCGCCGTTGTTGTACATGGGCTACGTGGGGTTTTCGGTGGCCTTTGCCTTTGCGATTTCGGCGCTGATCGGCGGCAACCTCGACGCCACCTGGGCGCGCTGGACGCGCCCGTGGACCACGCTGGCCTGGATGTTTCTCACCATCGGCATCGCACTGGGCAGCTGGTGGGCCTATTACGAACTGGGCTGGGGCGGTTGGTGGTTCTGGGACCCGGTGGAAAACGCGTCCTTCATGCCTTGGCTGGTGGGCACGGCACTGATCCACTCGCTGGCGGTCACCGAAAAACGTGGCAGCTTCAAGTCCTGGACGGTGTTGCTGGCCATCGTCTGCTTCTCGCTGTCGCTGCTGGGCACCTTCCTCGTGCGTTCGGGCGTGCTGTCGTCGGTGCATGCGTTCGCCACCGACCCCACGCGCGGTCTGTTCATCCTGGCCTTTCTGGTGGTGGCGGTAGGCGCATCGCTTGCGCTCTACGCCTGGCGTGCGCCCACGGTGGGGCTGGGCGCACGCTTTGAGCTGGTGTCGCGCGAAACGGCCTTGCTGGGCAACAACGTGATGCTGGTGGTGGCCTCGGCGGCCGTGCTGCTGGGCACGCTGTACCCGCTGTTGCTCGACGCCCTGGGCCTGGGCAAGATCTCGGTGGGTCCTCCGTATTTCGACTCGGTGTTCATGCCCCTGATGGCCCCGACGCTGTTCCTCATGGGGGTGGGCCCCATCACGCGCTGGAAGCAGGCCGAGTTGCCTGATGTGGCGCGCCGGCTGCGCTGGGCCGCGGGGGTGACCGTGGTGGGCGCGCTGGTCACCGAATGGCTGGCCGGAGACATGTCGCTGGCGGGTACGGCCGGGCTGTTGATGGCGTTCTGGGTGCTCACGTCGGTGGCGACCGATTTCTGGGACAAGGTCTACCAAAAGGGGCAAGGTCTCGCCGGCGTTCTGCGCCGCAGCCGGCAGCTGCCCCGTGCGGTGGTGGGCATGATGGTGGCCCACCTGGGGGTGGCGGCTTTCTGCTTTGGCGTCACCATGGTGCGCACCTACGAAGTGGAACGCGACGTGCAGATGAACATCGGCGAGAGCACCACGGTCAATGGCCACACCTTCACGTTCCGCGGAGCCATCGAAGTGCCGGGCCCCAATTATTCGGCCATGCGTGGGCTGGTCGAGGTCACGCGCGATGGCCGAAAAGTGACCGACATGCGGCCCGAGAAGCGGGTGTACCGTGTGCAGCAGAACCCCATGACCGAGGCCGCCATCGATCCGGGCTTCACCCGCGATCTCTATGTCTCGCTGGGCGAGCCGACCACCAACGGAGCCTGGATCGTGCGTGTGTACGTCAAGCCCTTCATCGACTGGATCTGGGGCGGCTGCCTGATCATGGCCCTGGGTGGCCTGCTGGCGGTGACCGATCGCCGCTACCGCTCGAAGGTGCGGCGTGAGCAGACCGAAGCCACCCTGGGTGGCGTGGGGGCGTCCGCATGAAGTACCTCAAGTTTCTGTTGCCGCTGGCCATCTTCCTGGGCCTCGCCGCATTCCTGGCCGCCGGTCTCAAGCTGGACCCCAAGGAAGTGCCTTCTCCGCTGATCAACAAGGCCTCTCCCGCTTTCCAGCTCACCCGGCTCGATGATCCCGCCAGCACCATCCGGCGGGATGACCTGATGGGCAAGGTCTGGGTGCTGAACGTGTGGGCGTCTTGGTGCGTGGCCTGCCAGGCAGAGCACCCGTTGCTGGTTGAGTTCGCCAGCAAGAAGGTGGTGCCGATCTACGGTCTGAACTACAAGGACGAGCGCGCGGCGGGCCTGCGCTGGCTGTCGCGCTACGGCAACCCGTACACCGCCTCGCTGTTCGACGAGGACGGCCGGGTCGGGATCGACTGGGGGGTGTACGGTGTACCGGAGACCTTTGTGATGGACCGCCAGGGCGTGATCCGTTTCAAACACATTGGGCCGCTGACCCCCGAGGTCATCCGGGACCAGGTAGAACCCTTGGTGAGGCAACTCAATGGCTAAGTGGATTTTTGCCCTGGTGTTCGCGCTGGCGGCCGGTATCGCCGCGGCTCAGGAGGCTGCGCCCGCAGCGGCCGATCCCGAACTCGAGGCCCGCATGGTCCGGATCACGGCCGAACTGCGTTGCCTGGTCTGCCAGAACCAGACCATCGCCGATTCCCACGCCGGTCTCGCGATCGACCTGAAGAACCAGGTGCGCGAAATGCTGCGCCGGGGTGACTCGGACCAGCAGATCATCGCCTTCATGACCGAACGCTACGGTGATTTCGTGTTGTACCGCCCGCCCCTGAAGAAGACCACGGCCATTCTCTGGTTTGGCCCGGCCATTTTGCTGGTGGGTGGACTCCTGATTCTCTTCCTGGTTTTGCGACGCCGCAGCCGCATGGACCCCAACCTGTTTGAGGCCGATGAACCGGGCCAGCTTGACGACCACCGGTCCCCATGAACATGACTTCTTCCACGCCCATGACACCAGACATTCCCACCTTGCGCCGACAGCTTGATCAGCTCAGGGAGTTGCACGAGGCCGGCGTGCTGCCAGTCACCCAATACGAAGAGGGAAAGGCCGCACTGGAGCGGCGCATCGTCGATCTGGTGATGAGTGGCGCTGCGGACCAGCCGGCTGCGACGCTCGCTGAGCAGGCCCAGGCTGCCGTGCCTGTTGGCCAGAAAGAACATGGCCTGTCGCGTGGCCTGGTGGCTACCCTGGGAGTTGGTGTGCTGGCCCTGGCCGCCGCGGGCTACTGGTGGATGGGTTCACCAGACCAACTGGCTGTCGGCCCGGGATCAACCGGTGGGTCGTCGATGGCGGCAGCGGGGCCCGCCGGTGCGACCGGAGGCGCCGCTCCTCACGACACATCGCAGGCGCAGATAGCCGACATGGTGGAGCGCCTGTCGGCACGGATGAAGGACTCGCCGGAAGACGCTGAGGGCTGGGCCATGCTGGGCCGCTCCTATTCTGTTCTCGGACGCCACCCGGAAGCCCTTGCTGCCTACGAAAAGGCCGTGAAGTTGCGCAAGGACGATGCCCAGTTGCTGGCTGATTACGCCGATTCGCTGGCCGTCAAAAACGACCGGCAACTGGCCGGTGAACCCATGAAATGGGTGGAAGCCGCGCTCAAACTGGAACCGGGCAACTTCAAGGCTTTGGCGCTGGCAGGGACGGACGCGTTTGACCGCAAGGACTATGCAGCAGCGGTGAAGCACTGGAGCAAGCTGGTGGAAAGCGCTCCGCCCGACAACAGTTTTGCCCAACAGATCCTGGGTGGCTTGAGTGAGGCGCGTCAGTTGGCGGGCATGCCGGCATTGCCTGCGGCGGCACCAGCTCCGATGGCCTTGCCGGGTGCATCCGTGAGCGGCTCCATCACGCTGGCGCCGACGTTGGCAGCCAAAGCCGCTCCTGACGACACACTGTTTGTCTATGCGCGAGCTGCTGATGGGGTGCAGCGCATGCCGCTGGCCATTTTGCGCCGTCAGGTCAAGGACTTGCCCTTTTCGTTCGTCCTGGATGACAGTTCGTCCATGTCGCCGGCTGCGCGGATTTCGGCCACCAAAAGCGTGATCGTGAGTGCGCGCATCAGCAAGAGCGGTCAGGCCACGCCGGCTCCGGGTGATCTGACCGGTCAGTCGGTAGCTGTGGATGTGGGGGCCACCGGTATCGCCATCGAAATCCGGGAAGAGGTGAAATGACCGCGACCTGGCTGGCAAGGCCCATGGCCATGATCTGAGGTACGCGTTGTGGAATTCTGGTATCTGTATCTGATTGGCCTGTTTCCGGTCATGTGGCTCTATCTGCGCCACCGCGCCAAGCGCCATGCCATGTACAAGGCGGAGCTCAAAGAGGCGCTGGAGCAGGGGCTCAACGAACCGCCCTCGCTGCACCCGGTGGTGGATCTTTCGCGCTGCATTGGTTCGGGTGGTTGTGCCAAGGCCTGTCCGGAAGAAGCGCTGGGGATCGTGAACGGCAAGGCGGTGCTGAAAAACGGCGCAGCCTGCATTGGCCATGGGGCCTGCATGGCGGCCTGTCCGGTGGAGGCGATATCGCTGGTGTTTGGCACAGAAAGGCGTGGCATCGACATCCCTTTCGTCTCGCCGCAGTTCGAGACCAATGTGCCCGGCATATTTGTCGCCGGCGAACTGGGCGGTATGGGCCTGATCCGCAAGGCGGCGGAACAAGGCCGCCAGGCCATGGATTTCATCAAGAAGCGCAGCAATGGAAAAGGAAATCTAGATGTTGTGATCGTCGGTTGCGGGCCCGCGGGCTTGTCCGCGGGGCTCGCCGCCATGCACCACCGTCTGCGCTTCCGTCTCATTGAGCAGGAAGATGACCTGGGCGGAGCGGTGTACCACTACCCCCGCAACAAGATCGCCATGACCGCACCCGTGAAGCTGGCACTGGTGGGCAAGATGCGTTTTGGAGAAGTGCAAAAGGAAAAACTGCTGGCGTTCTGGCAAGGGGTGGTGGACAAAACCCAGTTGCAGATCTCATTTCGTGAACGCATGGAAGACATCGAACCCCAGGGAGACGGGTTTCTCGTGAAAACCAGCCAGGGCCAATATGCCACGCGCAGTGTGCTGCTGGCGATCGGGCGGCGGGGGACGCCGCGCAAGCTCGGCGTGCCTGGCGAGGCTTCGCCCAAAGTTGTTTACCGCCTCATCGATCCGGCACAGTACGAGGGCATGGCCGTGCTGGTCGTGGGGGGCGGCGACAGCGCCCTGGAAGCGGCCATTGCCCTGGCGGGTCAAACGGACACGAACGTCATCTTGTCCTATCGCAGTGCGGCGTTCTCCCGGGTCAAGCAGAAGAACCGGCAACAACTGGAGGAACTGCAGGGCGCCGGCAGCATCCGGGTGCTGTTGGGTTCCACCGTCAAGCGGGTGCTGGAGCACGAGGTCGACATTGAAGTGGATGGCGAGACGAAGCGCTATGCGAACGATATCGTGATCGTGTGTGCCGGAGGCGAACTGCCGACGCCGTTTCTGCGCAAACTGGGCATCCATTTCGAAACCAAGTACGGAACGGCATGAGAGACCCTGGACGGCTGTATTCACCGTTTGCGCTGTGTGTCCTCCTCTGCGCTGGTGTGTCCGGTCGGGCTGAGGCGCTCACTGCGAACCGTGCAGATGAACGAGACGGGGTGGCGTATGAAGCGCGCGTGACCCGTGTGTTCGATGGCGACACGCTGTGGGTCAAACCCCTGGAAGGCGGCCGGTACCGCAAGCTGCGGCTCGACGGCCTGGATGCCCCCGAAATCTGCCAGACCGGTGGGCTGGTCGCGCGGGATGCCTTGGCTGCGCGTGTGCTCCAGCAGGTGGTGACGGTGAACGAGCGCCAGCGCGACCACTACGGACGTGCGCTGGTGCACCTGACCCACCAGGGGGAGGACGTGGGTGCCTGGCTGGTCGTTCGAGGACACGCCTGGGCCTACCGCTGGCGCTACAGCGAGGGCGCCTACGCCGGGCAGGAAGGCCAGGCCCGTGCGCAGCACAAAGGTGTTTTTGTAGACCGGGATGTCGAAGTGCCGCGCGACTTCCGGCGCCGACACGGACCGTGCCCGCTGCCTTGATCAGGTGGTCGTTGACGTGCCGCACACCGCGCACTGCGGATGGCGGGGCAGGGCGATCTCGGTGAACGCCATGTCGCGCCCGTCGATCATCAGCAGCCGACCGGTCAGGCGCGAGCCCAGGCCCGTGAGCAGCTTGAGCGCTTCGGCAGCCTGCAGGGTGCCGACGATGCCCACCAGCGGCGCGAACACGCCCATGGTGGCGCAGCGGGTTTCTTCCACATCGCTGCTTTCCGGGAAAACGCAGGCGTAGCAGGGCGAGGCCTCGTCCCGCGGGTCGTACACGCTGAGCTGGCCGTCCATGCGGATGGCGGCGCCCGAAACCAGGGGCTTGCGGTGCTTCACGCAAGCGCGGTTGATGGCATGGCGGGTGGCAAAGTTGTCGGTGCAGTCGATCACCACGTCGGCCGTGGGCACGAGTGCGTCGAGCAGGGCGGCGTCGGCGCGCTGCACCACCGTGATCACTTCGGGGTCGGGGTTGATGGCGCCTATGGCGGCGCGCACCGATTCGGCCTTGGGTTGGCCCACGCGCGCGAGGTTGTGGGCGATCTGGCGCTGCAGGTTGGTCTCGTCCACCACATCGTGGTCCACCACGGTGATGCGGCCCACGCCAGCGCTGCCCAGATAGAGGGTCACCGGCGACCCCAATCCGCCAGCACCGATCACCAAGGCGTGCGAAGCCAGCAACTGCTCCTGGCCTTCGACGCCCAGTTCGTTGAGCAGGATGTGGCGCGAGTAGCGCAGGAGTTGCTGGTCGTCCAAAGGTCCGATTCCCGGTGACTGGCTGGCGCAAGCGGTGCGCCAGCGATCAGTTTTCTTTCTTCTCGATCGGCCGTGTGGTGAGTGTCTTGCTCACCACCACCGGGCGGCCCTTGAGCTGGTTGAGCGCCTGCTGGAGCTGGAAGTCCTTTTCGCTGCCGAATTCGGGCACCAGACGCTGACCCGGGTTCTTCTTGGATTCTTCTTCCAGCCGCTTGCGGGCCTGCTCGCGCTCTTGTTCGCGCAGCTGTTCGGCGGCACGCTGGGCGTCGGTCATGGGCGCTTCGGGGGCTTTGACCTCATTGCCGTTGCCGAGGTGTTTCTGCAAGTCGGCTTCGCGCGTGCGCAGGGCGGCGAACACATTGCCTTCCAGCGTTTCGTCGACCATCACGTCCGGCACGATGCCCGTGGCCTGGATCGATTTGCCCGAGGGCGTGTAGTAGCGCGCGGTGGTGAGTTTCAGGCCGGTGTCCGGGCCCAGAGGGCGCACGGTCTGCACCGAGCCCTTGCCAAAGGTCTGGCTGCCGAGAATGGTGCCGCGTTTGTGATCCTGCAGGGCGCCGGCGACGATTTCACTCGCCGAGGCGGAGCCTTCGTTGACCAGCACCACCAGCGGCACGGTTTTCAGGAAGCCTTTGGTGTTTTCGCTCAGGCGCTTGATCGGGTCGGTGCCGCCGCGGCGCAGGTAATGTTGCGGAGCGGCCGTGTAGACGGATTTACTGTCGGCGAGCTGGCCGTTGGTGGACACCACGGTCACGTTTTCCGGCAGGAAGGCGGCTGACAGGGCCACCGCTGCGTCCAGCAGACCACCCGGGTCGTTGCGCAGGTCGAGCACCACGCCCTTGAGCTTCGGATCTTCCTTGTACAGCGCCTCGACCTTGCGGGAGAAGTCCTCGATCGTGCGGTCCTGGAACTGCGAAACGCGCACCCAGGCGTAGCCCGGCTCGACCAGCTTGGTCTTCACGCTCTGGGTCTTGATCTCCTCGCGCGTGATCGTCACTGGGAAGCTGCGGTTTTCATCCTTGCGGAAGATCGTGAGCAAGACCTTGGTGCGCGGCTCGCCGCGCATGAGCTTGACGGCATCGTTGATGCTCAGGCCCTTGACCGCGGTGTCGTCGATCTTGGTGATCAGGTCGCCGGACTTCAGGCCGGCGCGGAACGCGGGCGAGTCTTCGATGGGTGTCACGACCTTGACCAGGCCATCTTCCATGGTGATCTCGATGCCCACGCCGACAAAGCGGCCGCTGGTGCCCTCGCGGAATTCCTTGAAGGACTTCTTGTCGAAGTACTGGGAATGCGGGTCCAGGCTGGCGACCATGCCCGAGATGGCGTCGGAAATCAGCTGCTTTTCGTCCACCGGTTCGACATAGTCGGTCTTGACCATGCCAAACACCGCGGCGAGTTGCTGCAACTCTTCCAGGGGCAACGGAGCCAGCGTGTTGCGCGCGACGGCCTGCAGTTGCACCGTGGTGAGGGCGCCGGCGACAGCACCCACGGCCACCCATCCCGCAATCTTCAACCTGTGACTCACTTGCTTGCCCATGGAAACACCTTAAAAAAGACGCCAGCGCGTCAGGGACACCCGACCACACCGGCGGATCAATATACACCTTGGAGCGCTGCGCCGGGATTCGGTTCCGTGCCCGTTGCGCGAAGCGGTTTCAGCATGCCGGGCGACCCGCCTGCATCAGCCTTTGCCCTGTGCCGCCACGGCGGCGGCGGCCCGCGCAGCGGCTTCGGCGTCGCCCAGGTAGTAGGACTTGATCGGCTTGAGGCTGGCGTCCAGTTCGTAGACCAGCGGGATGCCGTTGGGGATGTTCAGGTTCACGATGTCGGCGTCGGAGATGCCGTCCAGGTACTTGACCATGGCGCGGATGCTGTTGCCGTGCGCAGCGATCACCACGCGCTGGCCACTCTGGATGGTGGGGGCCAGCACCTCATTCCAGAACGGCATGACGCGCGCCACGGTGTCCTTGAGGCATTCGGTCAGCGGCACCTGCTCTGACTGGAGGTTGGCATAGCGGCGGTCGCTGCGTTCGCTGCGCGGATCGCTGGCTTCCAGCGCGGGCGGTGGCGTGTCGTAGCTGCGGCGCCAGATCAGGACCTGCTCGTCGCCGAACTGTTTGGCCATGTCGGCCTTGTTCAGGCCCTGCAGGCCACCATAGTGGCGCTCATTGAGGCGCCAGTCTTTCACCACCGGCAGCCAGGTGCGGTCCATCTCGTCCAGGCAGTAATTCAGGGTGTGGATCGCGCGTTTGAGCACCGAGGTGTAGGCGATGTCGAATTCGTAGCCTTCGGCCTTGAGCAGCTTGCCGGCCGACATGGCCTGCGAGACGCCGGTGGGCGTGAGTTCCACGTCGGTCCAGCCGGTGAAGCGGTTTTCGAGGTTCCAGGTGGATTCGCCGTGGCGAATCAGGACGAGTTTGTACATGGAGAGCAGGTGCGTAAAGGACGAATAGCGGTCCGGGACACCCCGGGCCAAATGGGTCTGCCAGCGCGGGCCAGCCATACATTCTAAAATCCCGGGCTTAACTGAAAGGTCGTACCTGTGAGTTTCTTTCTCGAAAACTGGATGTTGATCGCCGTGGCGCTGACGTCGGGGGCCCTGCTGATGTGGCCAGCCCTGACGGGTGGGGCCGGAGCGGGGTCGGTCAATGTCACCGAAGCGGTGCAGCTGATCAACCGCGAAAAAGCCGCCGTGGTGGACGTGTGTGGCTCGGACGAGTTCGCCGCCGGGCATGTGGCGGGGGCCAAAAACCTGCCGCTTTCCGATTTGGAAGCCAAATTGCCCGGCATGGTGAAGAACAAGGCCACACCGGTGATCCTGGTTTGTGCCTCGGGCATGCGTTCGCGCCGGGCGGTGGCGATTGCCAAGAAGCTGGGCTATGAGAATGCGCACTCCCTTTCCGGGGGGCTGGGTGCCTGGCGCGCGGCCAGCATGCCGGTGGAGAAATAGTCGTCCCCCCTGCGCCGCTTCGCGCCTTCCCCCTAGGAGGACCACGCCTTTGGCCCGGCGAAGCCGGTTCTTCGGCGTGTGCAGGATCAGGCACGCGTTGCGGTGAGATCTTTTGTGTGTAAGGAGTTTGAATTGGCCCACGTCAAAATTTATTCCAGTGATTACTGCCCCTTCTGCAGCCGGGCCAAAGCCTTGCTGCAGCAGCGGGGCGTGACCAACTACGAAGAAATCGTGGTCGATGGCAAGCCCGATGTGCGCGCCCGTATGACCGCTTTGACCGGTCGCACCAGCGTGCCGCAAATCTTCATCGGTGACCTGCACGTGGGTGGGTGCGATGACCTGCACGCGCTGGACGGCCGAGGCGGACTGACGCCACTGCTGCAAGCCTGACGACGATCCCGGCCCGGTTTCCGGGCCGCCCGGCGCTGCTGAGATAATCGGCGCTGTACCCGCTGCGGGAACCTTATTCCCCGGCGGGTTTCGCTTTTTCCGACCTTCTGAAAGACCCCTATGGCCGACCAAGATCCCACCTTCCAGATCCAGCGCATCTACCTCAAGGAGGCTTCGCTGGAGCAGCCCAATTCCCCCGCCATCCTGCTGGAGCAGGAGCAGCCTTCGGTGGACATCCAGCTCGGCGTGGAAGCCAACCCGGTGGCCGACGGCGTGTACGAGATCTGCGTCACCGCCACCGTGCAGACCAAGATCAAGGACAAGACGGTGTTCCTGGTGGAGGCCAAGCAGGCCGGCATCTTTGAAATCCGCAACCTGCCGCAGGAGCAGATGGGTCCGATCATGGGCATCGCCTGCCCGCAGATCGTTTACCCCTACCTGCGCGGCAACGTGGCCGACCTGATCCAGCGCGCCGGCTTCCCGCCCGTGCACCTGGCCGAGATCAACTTCCAGGCCATGTACGAACAGCAGCAGGCCCAGGCCGCTGAAGACGCACCGCGCATCGTCACGCAGTAAACCGGCGTTCCGTAGGCGTTCCCCGCATGAACATCGTTGTTTTGGGTGCCGGCGCCTGGGGCACAGCGCTGGCCATCAGCGCTGCCAGCCAGCCAGAAAACCCGCACCGCGTGAGCCTCTGGGCGCGTGACGCGCAGCAGGTGGCTGACATGCGAGCGACACGTGAAAACCGGCGCTACCTGCCCGGCATCGCGCTGCCGCCTTCGCTCGATGTCGTGGACGGTGAGCTGGGCGATGCCGAGGCCTTGTGGGCCCATCCGGACCTCGTCGTGGTGGGCACGCCCATGGCGGCCCTGCGCGGCATGCTGGAGCGCTTGCGTGGCGTGTCCGTGCCGGTAGCTTGGCTGTGCAAGGGGTTCGAGGCGCCGCAGGGCGAGGCGTCTCCAGGTCTGCTCGGCCACGAAATCCGTGCGCTGGTGGCGCCAGACCTGCGCGCGGGCGTGCTCAGCGGGCCCAGTTTTGCGCAGGAAGTCGCTCGTGGCCAGCCCACCGCACTGGTGGCCGCCAGCGAGCACGCCAGTGTGCGTGATGCGCTGGTGGCGGCTTTTCACAGCCCCACGCTGCGGGTCTATGCCAACGAAGACATCGTGGGGGTGGAGGTCGGCGGCGCGGTGAAGAACGTGCTGGCCATCGCGACCGGTCTGTGCGACGGGCTGAACCTCGGGCTCAACGCGCGTGCCGCATTGGTCACGCGCGGTCTGGCCGAAATGACCCGCCTGGGTCTGGCACTGGGTGCACGGACCGAGACCTTCATGGGTCTTTCGGGTCTGGGGGACCTGGTGCTCACCGCCACCGGTGATCTCTCACGCAACCGCAAGGTGGGTCAGTTGCTTGCGCAGGGCCTGAGCCTGCAGCAGGCCGTGGCTTCACTGGGTCACGTGGCGGAAGGCGTGTACAGCGCGCGCACCGTGGTGCAGCGCGCGCAGTTGCTGGGTGTGGACATGCCGATTTCGGCGGGCGTGGTGGCCTTGCTGGATGGCCGCTTGCAGCCGGCGCAGGCCGTGGCCGAATTGATGGGGCGTGACCCCAAAGACGAACGCTGAGCGACCGGCTTGCCCCGGTCGGCCCGGTTCACCTCACTCGGGAGCGCAGCCTGAGGGATTGAACACCCGCTCGGTCGATGCCGGGTTCCGGGCCAGCGCTGTGGCCGGCCGACGCGGTCGGCGCACCAGTTCACCGCCGCAGTTCGGGCAGGTTTGGTTCAGCCGGGTTTCCGCACAGTGGCTGCAGAAGGTGCATTCGAAGCTGCAGATGCGTGCGTCCAGCGATTCGTTGGGCAGGTCGCGGTTGCAGCACTCGCAGTTGGGGCGCAGTTGCAGCATGGCGTCACGTCCCGGGTTCAGACTTCGAAGTTGTCGATCAGGCGCGTGTTGCCCAGGCGCGCGGCGCCCAGCACCACGAGTGCCCCGGGCGTGGTCGCGTCGGCCCCGGTCGGTGGCTGCAGGTCGAGTCGCCGACGAACCGTCAGGTAGTCGGGTTGCCAGCCGCGGCCCGCCAATGCCCGCATGGCCTTGGCTTCCAGCGCAACCTGGTGGTCGGGCAGGCTTGCCGCTGCCGCGAGCGCATCGCGCGCCAGGCCGCGCAGGGCCAGCGACAGCTGTACCGCTTCGGCGCGTTCCGTCTCGCTGAGGTAACCGTTGCGCGAGCTCAGCGCCAGGCCATCGGGCGCACGCTGCGTTTCGCCGGCCACGATCTGAACCGGCAGGGCGAACTGCTGCACCATGCGCCGGATCACCATCTGCTGCTGGTAGTCCTTCTTGCCGAAGAGCGCGTAGCGAGGCCCTTTGGCTTCGGAAAACACGCACTGGAACAGCTTCATCACCACAGTACAGACCCCGATGAAGAAGCCGGGCCGGAAATGCCCTTCCAGCATGTCGGCCAGTTCAGACGGTGGCTGGATCTTGAAGCCCTGCGGCTCGGGGTACAGCTCTTTTTCGGACGGCGCAAACACCACGTCGCAACCCGCCTGCTCCAGCCGCGCGCAGTCGGCCTGCAGCGTGCGCGGGTAGGTATCGAAGTCTTCGTGTGGCGCGAACTGCAGCCGGTTGACGAAGATGCTGGAGACCGTCACGTCGCCCAGCGGTTTGCCAGTGCGAACCAGATCCAGATGGCCATCGTGCAGATTGCCCATGGTGGGCACGAAGGCGGGGGAGTTGTACGGGCGCAAGGCGGCGCGCAGGTCTTCGATGGTGTGGACGAGTTTCATGAGGCGAGAGGTGTCTTTTCAAGGGGCGCCGCGGAACCGGCTTTGCCGGGTCGCCAGCGCCGCCCCCTTGGGGGTAGCGCCGCAGACGCTGCGGGGGTGTTCCAGCTACCAGGCGTGCAGGCGGTCGTCCGGGAAGCTGCCGTCTTTCACGGCCGCCACGTAGGCGGCCATGGCGTCGCGCACGCTGCTCGCACCGTCCATGAAGTTGCGCACGAACTTCGGGTTTTTGCCGAGGTTGATACCCAGCATGTCGTGCATCACCAGCACCTGGCCAGCCGTGCCCTTGCCGGCGCCGATGCCGATGGTGTGGCAGGTCTTGAGCTCGTTGGTGATCTCGGTGGAGAGCAACGCAGGCACCATTTCCAGCACCAGCATGGTGGCGCCGGCGTCCTGCAGCTCGGTGGCGTGGCGGCGCAGTTGCAGCGCGGCGGCGTCGCCACGGCCCTGCACACGGTAGCCGCCCAGCGCGTGAACGGTCTGCGGCGTGAGGCCCAGGTGGGCGCAGACCGGGATGCCGCGCTCGACGAGGAAGTGCACCACTTCGGCGGTCCAGCCGCCGCCTTCGAGCTTGACCATGTGGGCGCCCGCGTGCATCAACACGGCGGCGCTGCGCAAGGCCTGCTCTTTGCTCTCGTGGTAACTGCCGAACGGCAGATCGCCGATCACCCAGGCGGTGGCCTGCACGCGCTGCAGGCCACGCACCACGCTTTCGGTGTGGTAGCGCATCGTGTCCAGCGTGACGCCGGTGGTGCTGGACAGGCCCTGACAAACCATGCCCAGCGAATCGCCCACCAGGATGCACTCCACCCCTGCGGCATCGGCCACGGCGGCGAAGGTGGCGTCGTAGGCTGTGAGCATGGTGATCTTTTCACCACGCTCGCGCATCTCCTGCAGCCGGGGCAGGCTGACCGGTTTGCGCTGGGGCATGGGCGAGGCCGAGGGCAGGGTGCCGTAGGGTGTGCCGCTGGTCGGCGCGGCAGATTTCTGTGGACTCATGGGGATCCCCTTTGCGTGGGCTTTGGATGGGGGGCACTATATGCGATCCCGTTATGCTTGCAACCCATGAAACACCTCTCTGAATTCACGGCCTCCGATCTGGCCGAACTGGCGGGTACCGATGTGGCCCGCGCGCTGGCCGAAGACGTGGCCAGCGGGGACCTCACCGCCGCGCTGGTGGACCCGTTGCGCAGCGCCCGTGCGCGCATTCTCGCGCGCGAGCCGGCCGTGATCTGTGGCGCGCCCTGGGTGGACGCCGCTGTGCGGGCCTGTGACCCCACGGCCCGCCTGACCTGGCATGTGGCAGAGGGTGAGCGCTGCATGGCCGATCAGGTGGTGCTGGAGATCGAGGGCAACGCCCAAGCCCTGCTGACCGCCGAGCGCACCGCGCTCAACTTCCTGCAGTTGCTCTCGGCTGTCGCGACCAAGACGGCGGTGTTCGTCGATGCCGTCCAGGGCACGCGCGCGGCCATCGTGGACACGCGCAAGACCCTTCCCGGGCTGCGTCTGGCGCAGAAGTACGCGGTGAAGACCGGCGGCGGTGTGAACCACCGCATTGGGCTCTACGACGCGGTGCTGATCAAGGAAAACCACATCGCTGCCGCGGGTGGCGTGGCCGCCGTTCTGAAACGTGTGCAGGACACCGCGCCCCAGGCGCGTTTTGTCGAGATCGAGGTCGAGACCCTGGCGCAACTGGACGAAGCGCTGGCCTGCGGCGCCAAAATGGTCCTGCTCGACAACATGGACATCCCCACCTTGCAGGAAGCCGTGCGCCGCAACGCGGGCCGGGCCATCCTCGAAATCTCGGGCGGCGTGAACCTGCAGACGGTGCGCGCGCTTGCAGAAACCGGGGTGGACCGCATCTCCATCGGGGCCCTGACAAAAGACGTCAAGGCGGTCGATTTTTCCATGCGGATGGAGCAAACACCATGAGCAACCCAGCCATCATCGATGTCGAATACGAACAGCCCGCCTGCCCGACGAAACACGCCTGGGCACGGGTGCCGGTCGAGCCCGGCCCCAAGCAGCGTGCCGAACTCAAGGACAAGATTCGCAGCCTGCTGAAAGAGCGCAACGCGGTCATGGTGTCGCACTACTACGTGCACCCGGATTTGCAGGACCTGGCGGTGGAGACCGGTGGCATCGTCAGCGACTCGCTGGAGATGGCGCGTTTCGGCCGCGACCACGCAGCGCAGACGCTGGTGGTTTCCGGCGTGCGCTTCATGGGCGAGACCGCCAAGATCCTGAGTCCGGAGAAGACGGTACTGATGCCCGACCTGGACGCCAACTGCTCGCTCGACCTGGGCTGTCCGATCGACGACTTCAGCGCCTTCTGCGATGCCCACCCGGACCGCACCGTGGTGGTCTATGCCAACACCAGCGCGGCGGTGAAGGCGCGCTCGGACTGGCTGGTCACGTCCAGCTGCGCGCTCGACATCGTGAAGGCACTCAAGGACAAGGGCCACAAGATCCTGTGGGCGCCCGACAAGCACTTGGGCGGCTACATCCAGCGCGAAACCGGTGCCGACTTGCTGATGTGGAACGGCTCGTGCATCGTGCACGACGAGTTCAAGGCCTTCGAGCTCGAAGCGCTGAAAAAGGAACACCCGGGTGCCAAGGTGCTGGTGCACCCGGAAAGCCCGGCCGACGTGGTGGCGCTGGCCGACGCCGTGGGTTCCACCTCGGCCATCTTGAAAGCCGCGCGAGAACTGGATGCAAACGAGTTCATCGTCGCCACCGACAACGGCATGATGCACATGCTGCGCCAGCAGAATCCCGGCAAGATGTTTTATGAAGCGCCCACAGCCGGCAACAGCGCCACCTGCAAGAGCTGCGCGCACTGCCCCTGGATGGCCATGAACGGTCTGGCCGGGGTGGCGCAGGTGCTGGAAAAAGGCCTGAACCAGATTCACGTGGACCCGGCGCTGATCCCGCGCGCCCGGTTGCCGATCGACCGCATGCTGGCGTTCACCGCTGCGCACCGGGCCGGTCAGGACGCCGGTGCACTGGTGCCCAACATCGGCGCTGCCTGAGCGGACGCGGCGGATATCCATCCGCCAGAAACAAAGAAGCCCGGCATGGCCGGGCTTCTTTGTGGGGTCTGAACGATCAGATCAGAGCGGCACTTTCTTGAGCATCTCGATACCGATCTTGCCTTCGGCAATTTCGCGCAGCGCGGTCACGCCGGGCTTGTTCTTGCTCTCGATCTTGGGGGCATGGCCCTGGCTGAGCATGCGGGCACGGTAGGTGGCGGCCAGCACGAGCTGAAAGCGGTTGGGGATTTTTTCCAGACAGTCTTCGACGGTGATGCGTGCCATGTGCGGGCCTCGGTAATGTGCGGTGATTCAGTGGATGTTGAGCGCTTTGAAGGTATCGCTGCGGGCGATACGCTGGGCGGCAAACTTGAGCCGCTGGGCATGGACGATGGCCTTGAGGTCAAACAGGGCCCGCTCGAACAACTCATTGATTATAACGAAGTCGAATTCCCGCGCGTGCATCATTTCCGACGCGGCATTCTGCAGCCGCAACTCGATGACTTCGGGGCTGTCCTCGGCGCGCCGCTCCAGCCGCGAGCGCAGCTCTTCCCAGCTCGGCGGCAGAATGAAGATCAGCACCGCGTTGGGAAAAATGCGCTTGACCTGGATCGCGCCCTGGAAATCAATCTCCAGCACCACGTCGGCCCCCTGGGCCATGCGTTGCTCAATGGCCTGCTTGGACGTGCCGTAGCGGTTGCCATGCACCATGGCCCATTCCAGGAACGCCCCCTGGATGACCATCTGGTCAAAGGTTTCCCTGGCCACAAAGTAGTACTCGCGCCCATGCAGCTCCTGGCCCCTCGGCGGCCGGGTGGTGTGCGAGACCGAGGGCACGACGCGGGAGTCCAGCTCCATCAGCGCCTTGACCAGACTGGATTTGCCAGCCCCGCTGGGGGCTGCGACGACGAACAGGTTGCCTGGGTATTCCATACGGTCATTCAATGTTCTGGACCTGCTCGCGCATCTGTTCGATGAGCACCTTCATGTCCACGGAAATGCGGGTGAGTTCCAGGCTCGACGATTTCGAGCCCATGGTGTTGGCTTCGCGGTGCAGTTCCTGGATCAGGAAGTCCAGGCGTTTGCCCACATCGCTGCCCTTTTTGATCAGGCGTTCGATTTCCGCGAGGTGCGAGTCCAGCCGGGTCAGTTCTTCGGCCACATCGATGCGGAGCGCGAAGGCGGTGGCTTCGGTCAGCGCGCGATCCTGCGCGGCCTCGCTGGTGAGGGTGTTGCTGGTGCCGCCGGCCGAGACGCTCGCGCCGAGCGCATCGTTCCAGCGGTCGATGAAGCGCTGCCGCTGTTGCGCCACCAGTTGCGGAATCAGGGGCTGGGCATCTTGGGCGAGCTGGCGCAGTTGCTTGAGCCGGTCCAGCAGCATGGCCGCCAGGCGTTGGCCTTCGCGCTCGCGCGCGGTGAGCAGTTTGTCCAGGCCCGTCTTGGCCAGCTCCAGCAAGGTTTCGTGCAGTTCGCCGGGGTTGCCGGCCTGGCGCGTGGTCAGCTGCAGCACTTCGGCCACCGACAGGGGCGGCGCAGTGGGCAGCCAGGCGCGCACGTTGTCCTGCAGGCTCACGAGCTTTTGCAGCTCCAGCGCGCTGGGCGCACGCGGACCGGCATCGGTGCGGCCCTCCACCCATGCCCGCACCTCCACCTTGCCGCGCTTGAGCGAGGCGCCCAGCAGTTCGCGCAGGGCGGGTTCGGTGCCGCGCAGGTCGTCGGCGAGCTTGAAAGTCAGGTCGAGAAAGCGGCTGTTGACCGAGCGGATTTCGATGCCCAGGCCCGGTTTGGCATCGCGCGGGGACTCGCTGGCATGTGTGGCTGCGGCCCCGCCAGTTTGGGCCGTGGCGTAGCCGGTCATGCTGTAAACTGCCATTGATCTGTGTCCCATCAGGTTGAGTGGTCCAAAACGAGGCGTTCCGGAACCCATCCGAATTATGTCAAAGGTCAAACCCGCACCGCTGCCGCCGGACACCGTGATTGGCGGCTATCGCATCGTGCGCAAGCTGGCCGCCGGTGGTTTTGGCGTGGTCTACCTGGCCGTGGACACCGAGGGGCAGCAGGTCGCGGTCAAGGAATACCTGCCGTCTTCGCTGGCCACACGCGGTCCGGGTGAACTGCTGCCGCAGGTGCAGCCCGAAAAACTCTCGCTGTACCGCCTGGGGCTGAAGAGCTTCTTCGAAGAGGGTCGCGCTCTGGCGCAGATCTCCCACCAGTCGGTGGTGAGCGTGCTCAACTTCTTCCGCGAAAACGAGACCGTCTACATGGTCATGAACTACCTGGAGGGCGCGTCCCTGCAGGAGTTCATCATCACGGCGCGTGAACTCAAGCGCCAGAAGGTGTTTCGCGAGTCCACCATCCGTTCGCTGTACGACGAGGTGCTGCGCGGTCTGCGCATCGTGCACCAGCACAAGATGCTGCACCTGGACATCAAGCCAGCCAACATCTTCGTGACCGATGACAACCGTTCGGTGCTGATCGACTTCGGTGCGGCGCGCGAGGTGCTGAGCAAAGAAGGCAACTTCATCCGCCCGATGTACACGCCCGGTTTCGCTGCGCCCGAAATGTACCGGCGCGATTCGAGCATGGGCCCCTGGACCGACATCTACGCCATCGGTGCCTGCATCTACGCCAGCATGCAGGGCTACCCGCCCAACGACGCCCCGCAGCGGCTGGAAAAAGACCGGCTGTCGCTCGCGCTGTCGCGTCTGCGCGGCGTGTATTCCGACAACCTGATTGAGGTGGTGGAGTGGTGCATGTCGCTCGATCCGCTGTCGCGTCCGCAATCGGTGTTCGCGCTGCAAAAAGAGCTGAGCCGCGAAACCGAGCGCAGCTACACCAAGCTGACCGTGGCCGAGAAGATGCGCCTGCAGTTTGACAACATCGTTTCGGACAACAAGAAGTCGCCACGCCGGTCCACCGCCGCCGGGACCAAATTTCGATGAAGTTCTCGGTTTACCAGATCAGCCGGCAGGGCGGCCGGGAGCGCAACGAAGACCGCATGGGCTACGCCTACACGCGGGAGTCCGGGTTGTTTGTGCTGGCCGATGGCATGGGCGGGCATCCCGAAGGCGCGATGGCTGCCCAGTTGGCACTGCAGACCTTTTCGGCCTATTTCCAGAAAGCCGCGAACCCCACGGTGCGCGAAGTGCCGGAGTTCCTCTCCAGCGCCCTGATGGCGGCACACCACCAGATCATTCGCTACGCCGCCGAAAAAGGCATGCTCGACACGCCCCGCACCACGCTGGTGGCGGCCGTGATGGAGCGCGGCAACATGCACTGGGTGCACTGTGGCGACTCCCGCCTGTACCTGGTGCGCAATGGCGAGCTGCTGACGCGCACGCGCGACCACTCCTACATGGAGCAGCAGGCGCATCTGGGCAAAGCCACGCAGCACATCAACCGCAACATCCTCTTCACCTGCCTGGGCTCGCCCGCGAAGCCGGTGTTTGACCTCTCCGGGCCCGTGCAGTTGTTGCAGGGCGACCGTGTGCTGCTGTGCTCGGACGGGCTCTGGGGCACGGTGAAAGATTTTGAGATCGCCGCCGAACTGGCCCGCAATCCGCTGGAGCAGGCGGTGCCCGAGCTGGTGGAGATGGCGCTCAAGCGCGGTGGACCGCGCTGTGACAACGTCACCGTGCTGGCCATGGAGTGGGAAACGGCCGACGAGTTTCAGACCACGCGGGTGTCGACCGAAGACATCGAAGAAGGCGTTTTCGCCTCCACCATCCAGTCGGGCGTGGCCGACCCGACCATCGAAGACCTGGACGACGAGGCGATCGAAAAATCGATCGCCGAAATCAACGAAGCGATCCGGCGCACCGCCGAACGCAACTCCTGAAAGCATTCCCATGACAGATTTCATTCGACCCGGCCATCGGGCCGCCGATGCCCTGCGCCCGGTGCGCATCACCCGGGGTTTCACCATCCACGCCGAGGGCTCGGTGCTGATCGAGTTCGGTGACACCAAGGTGCTGTGCACCGCGTCGGTCGAAGAGCGCGTGCCGCCGCACAAGCGGGGCAGCGGCGAAGGCTGGGTGACGGCCGAATACGGCATGCTGCCGCGCGCCACCCACACCCGCAGCGACCGCGAAGCCGCGAAGGGCAAACAGAGCGGGCGCACGCAGGAGATTCAACGCCTGATCGGCCGCTCGCTGCGCGCGGTGTTCGACTTGAAGGCGCTGGGCGAGCGCACCATTTCGCTCGACTGCGACGTGCTGCAGGCCGACGGTGGCACGCGCACCGCCAGCATCACCGGCGCCTTCGTCGCCGCGCACGATGCGGTGAGCAAGCTGCTGGCCGAGGGCAAGATCGCGGCCTCGCCGATCCGGGACCACGTGGCCGCCATTTCGGTCGGCATCCTGCAGGGCCAGCCGCTGCTGGACCTGGAGTACGTGGAAGACTCCGCCTGCGACACCGACATGAACGTGGTGATGACCGGGGCCGGCCACTTTGTGGAAGTGCAGGGCACGGCCGAAGGCGTGGCGTTCAGCCGCAAGGAAATGGACGCGCTGCTGGCCCTCGCCGAAAAAGGCGTGGCCGAGCTGGTGGTCCTGCAGAAGCAGAGCCTCGAAGGATGAAGCCCCCACGCTCATCACTGCGTGTACTCGCTGCCCCCCAAGGGGGCGTGGCCTTGCTTGGGGCGGCCCGGCGCTGCGGCCTGTGAGCATGCGATTGGTCCTCGCGTCCAACAACAAAGGCAAGCTCGCCGAGCTGCAGGCGCTGTTTGCGCCGCTGGGTGTGGAGCTGGTGCGCCAAGCCGAGCTGGGCATACCCGAGGCGCCCGAGCCGCACCGAACCTTCATCGAGAACGCGCTGGCCAAGGCGCGCCACGCGGCGCAGGTCAGCGGTCTGCCCGCGCTGGCGGACGACGCCGGCCTGTGCGTGGAAGCCTTCGGCGGTTTGCCGGGCGTGGATACCGCCTACTACGCGACGCAGTTCGGCTACGAGAAGGGCGATGCCAACAACGTGCGCGCCTTGCTGGAGCAGATGGCCGATGTGAATGACCGCCGCGCCGCGCTGGTCAGCACCCTGGTCGCGGTGCGCAGCGCCGACGATCCCGAGCCGCTGGTGGCCAGCGGCCGTGCGCCCGGCCTGATCACGCGCGAACCCATTGGCGACAATGGTTTCGGATTTGATCCGGTGATGTTCCTGCCGCAGTTCGGTTGCACCTTTGCCCAGCTGAGCGATCAAAAAAAGAACGCCAACAGCCACCGCGGCAAAGCGGCGCAACAGATGCTGAACCTGATGCGTGAACGCTGGTTCGCGCCCCAGTCCGATACATGAACACGCCCAAAGAGGTTCGGGTGGCGCTGCCCGGCGCGGCCGGCAGCCCACCGCCAGAAGGGCCGCACTGGAGCGACATCCGCCACTGGATGCGCCCCGGCACCCTGCAATTGCAGGGCCTGCCGCCGCTCTCGCTCTACATCCACCTGCCTTGGTGCCTGAAAAAGTGCCCCTATTGCGACTTCAACTCGCACGAGTGGAGCGCCACCAGCGCGCCCGGTCAGTCGCTGCCCGAACAGGCTTACCTGGATGCCCTGCGCGCCGATCTGGAGGCCGCGCTGCCGCTGATCTGGGGCCGTTCGGTGCACAGTGTTTTCATCGGCGGCGGCACGCCCAGCCTGTTTTCGCCCGAGGCCATCGACCGGCTGCTGGGCGACGTGCGCGCGCTGCTGCGGCTGGACGCCGACGCCGAGATCACGCTCGAAGCCAACCCGGGCACTTTTGAAAAAGACCGGTTCAAAGCCTTCCGCCAGGCCGGCGTCACGCGCCTGTCCATCGGCGTGCAGAGCTTCAACGACGAGCACCTGAAAGCGCTGGGGCGGGTGCACGACCGGGTGCAGGCGATCGCTGCGGTGGAAGAGGCGGCACAGTCCTTCGACACCTTCAATCTGGACATCATGTACGCGCTGCCGGGGCAGACGCTGGCCGGCTGCGAAACGGACATGCGCACCGCGCTGGCCTTCGCGCCACCGCACATCTCGATCTACCACCTGACCATCGAGCCCAACACGGTGTTCGCCAAGTTCCCGCCGCGGGTGCCCGAGGACGACGACGCCTACGCCATGCTCGACCGCATCACCGAGTTGACGGCCGAACAGGGGCTGGCACGCTACGAGGTATCGGCCTACGCGCGAGAAGGCCACCGTTGCTGGCACAACCTGAATTACTGGCAGTTCGGCGACTACCTCGGCATCGGTGCCGGCGCCCACAGCAAGCTCAGCTTTGCCCACCGCGTGGTGCGCCAGGTGCGTGCGCGCGAACCGCGCCTGTACATGGACAAGGCGCGCGCGGGCGATGCGGTGGTGAGCGTGGAAGAAGTGGCGCGGCGCGATCTGCCGTTCGAATACATGCTCAACGCGCTGCGCCTGCGCCACGGCTTCGAGCTGCAGGACTTTGCCGCACGCACCGGTCTGCCGCTGTCCAGCGTGGCCGCGTCGCTGGACGAAGGTGTGCAGCGCGGGTGGCTGCTGATGGCCGATGGCTGGGTCCGGCCGACCGAGCGAGGGTTCGACTTTCTCAGCGATCTGCAGTCGCTGTTCCTCCACGACTGATACGGTTTCGCCTTCAAACGTATAACCGCGTTGGTTCGCCTTGCCGTGCTACAGCACTGTCTGCGGCTCCCGCCTTGTTCTACGCTTGAATACAAACCCGTATGAGCGGCTCAGCCGCTCAGTCCCGCGGACCGCCGCAGGCCTGCAGGATCGGCCGCACCTTGTCCTCTGACAGCGGGCTGGTCAGCGTGCCGGCCCATTTCAGGCCATAGCCATCCACCAGGCGCTCGGCGGTGTCCTGCATCCGGTGATCGAAGTGGCCGATCAGCGCCACGTGCCCGTTGAACCGCCGCTGCGTCAGGCTCTGGATCAGCTCGACGCCGTTCATGCCCGGCATGTGCAGGTCCAGCAACAGCAGCACCTGCGAGGTGTCCAGTTCCTCCAGCCGCTGCTGCAGCTCGGCGCTTTCGGTGAAACTTTCCACCCGCGGCGCACCGGCCTGTGCCAGCAGCGTCACCAGTTCTTTCAGGTGCACCGGATCGTCGTCGATGCACAGCACGTGGGTCAGCGGCGCTGCCTGCACCGCGGACTCCAGCCGCCTGAAATGCTGGCGGACCGATGCGATGGATTCGACCAGTGTCGGGACCAGCCGGGCAATACCCGCCGCGTCGCCCGCATGCCCGAACGTCTCGATCTGTTCCAGCAGCCGCGCCAGGCCCACCGCACCGACGATGCGGCTGGACGACTTGATGCGGTGCGCGGTGAACCCGGCGGTGGCACTGTCCTCGCGCTCCGCCGCATCCTGGATCTCGCCCAAGGCCCGATCCAGGCTGGAGAGGTAACGGCTGCGCATGTCCTGCAAAATTTCGGGGTCCGCCCCGAGCACCCGCTTCAAGGCGTGGTCGTCGAATCCGTCCAGGCCAGCGATGGCAGGTGATGGTGGCGACTCCAGCAGCAAGGCCAGCGACCTCGATGGCGCCGGTGGTGCCGGTACCCGGGCCACTTCCAGCCACCGGAGCAGCACGTTTTCCAGCTTGGGCAGCGACACCGGCTTGGTGAGGTAGTCGTCCATGCCGACCACCCGGCAGCGGTGGACCTCGCTGTGCATGGCGTTCGCTGTCAGCGCGATGATGGGCATGCGGTGCCCGGCCGCTTCTTCCTTGCGGATGGTCTCGGTGAGCCCGATGCCGCTGAGGCCCGGCATCTGCAGGTCGGTCAGCAGCAGGCAGAAATGGTCTGGCTGCTGCCGCCAGAGCGCCAGCGCTTCCTGGCCGTCGCCCGCGAACACGTGGTCCAGGCCCAGCAGCTCCAGCTGGTAGCGCAGCACCCGCTGGTTGATCTCGTTGTCTTCGGCCACCAGAACGGCGCGCCCCTGGCAGGCGGCCACCAGGCCCCAGTCGGCCTGGTGCCTTTCCCGGTCGAGGCTCACGACACCGTGGGCGGGCACCAGCACCCGACCCGCCGCCATGGCCACGGCCACCAGCAGGTCTTTGCGGCGCAGGCCGATGGCCGTGAGGCTGACCTGGCCCGGGGCTTGAGAAACCGGTTCCGTGCGCGGCTCCTGATGCACCACGACCCGGCCTTCGGACGGGTCCGCGATCTCGGCGATGGGTCGGGTGAGCGCTTCGTGCCCGGCGGGCGCGATCACCACCCGGGCTTCGCCATCCTGTTCGGCCCAGGCGGCCACATCGTCAGCGCTGTCCACCACGGTGACGCGGGCACCCGCGGCGCTCAGGTAGGCGGCCCAGTCGTCGCGGATTTCGGTGTCGTCCAGGACAAGCAGGGTGTGGATGCCGACCAGCTCGCTGCTGACGGCCGAGCTCACGCCCGAGGGCGACCTGAGCGGCAGTTCCACCGTGAACGTGGAGCCTTCGCCGGGCTGACTGCGCACGTTGATGGTGCCGCCCATGGCGCTGACCAGCCGCTGCGAGATGGCCAGGCCCAGGCCCGTGCCGCCGTAGTTGCGCGTGGTGGTGACCTCGCCCTGCACGAAGGGCTGGAACACCAGACGCTGCACCTCGCCGGTCATGCCGATGCCGTTGTCGGCCACTTCCAGGCGCACCGAACCGTCCACGGGCGTGGCGCGCACGGTGACCCGGCCTGGCCGGTTCGTGGCGGCTGAGAACTTGATGGCGTTGCCCACCAGGTTGACGAGGATCTGGCGCACACGGTTGCCGTCGCCCAGCGCCAGGTCGGGCAGGCGGGGGTCGGCGAAGGCGTGCAGGTGCACGCCCCGCCCGGCGGCCATGGCGCTCAAGGGTGCACAGGAGCGGCCGACCACGCTGCGGATCGCAAACGGCGCCTGTTCCAGCACCAGCCGTCCGGCCTCGATTTTCGAAAAATCCAGGATGTCGTCAATGATCGCGAGCAGAGCCGCGGCCGACTCGTTGATGGTTTCCACCAGCTCCTGCTGGTTGGGCGACAACGGGGTCTGCATCAGCACATCGGCCACGCCCATCACACCGTTCATGGGCGTGCGGATTTCGTGGCTCATGGTCGCGAGGAAGGCGCTCTTGGCGGCGCTGGCGGCTTCGGCCGACTGGCGGGCTTTGTCCAGTTCGACGGTGCGCTGGGTGACGAGTTCTTCGAGGTGGTGGCGGTAGCGGTTCAGGTCCTCGCTCATGCGCCGCTTTTCAGTGATGTCTTCCTTGACGGCCAGGTAGTGCGTGATCCGGCCGTCCGGGCCCCGCACCGGCGTGATCACGGCAAACTCGATGTAGTGAGAGCCGTCTTTGCGGCGGTTGTTGAAGAAGCCGCGCCAGGGCTTGCCCGCTGTGAGCGCCGCCCAGAGTTTGCGGTAGCGCGAGGCGGGCGTCAGGCCCGATTGCAGGATGCGGGAGTTCTGCCCCATCAGCTCTTCGCGCGAATAACCCGAGGTGGCCACCATGGCCGTGTTCACGTATTCGATGTTGGCCGCGACGTCGGTGATGACAATGGCCTCCGAGGCCTGCTCGGCCGCCATGGCGAGTTTGCGCAGCCAGCCGGTTTCTTCGCGCTCGCGGGTGATGTCGCGCACCTGCTCGGTCACGTCGGTCATCAGGCCCTGGATCACGGGGTCGGTGTCTTCCCCGGACGGGCGCACGACGCGTATCGCGTCGCTGTAATGGCGCCAGTCTCCGGCCGCATTGCGGATGCGGTAGCGGAGTTCAAAGCTTTGCCGGTTTTTCAAGCCTTCGGCGAGCTCGGCGAGCACGCGGGCACTGTCGTCCGGGTGCAGCGCTTCCATCCAGGCCTCTGGCCGGGCCATCCATTCTTCGGGCGAGTAGCCCAGCTCGCGGACGCGGGAGCTGACATACAGGGTCGAACTCGCCTCGTCCATCACGGCCCGGTAAACGATGCCAGGCATCTGCTCGGCGAGCTCCCGGAACTCGCGCGCGCGGGCATCGAGCTGGAGGCGTTCGCGCAACCCGAGCAGCCAGTGTTCCACGCTCGTGCGCAACTCCAGCAGCACCGCGCGCTCGGTCTCGCTCAGGTCGCGCGGCTCGGCGCCGAACAGGCAGAGCACGCCGATGTTGTGGCCGTCCACCCGCACGGGAGCACCCACAAAGAGGCGTGAGGCGGACCGCGACGGGTCGCCCGCAGGTTCGCCGGACAGCAGATCGTTCTCGGCGTCGGTGAGCACCAGCACGTCGTCGCAGGCGGCGACCCGCGAGGCAAAGGCCGGGCCACAGCGTTCGGGCACGCTGTCCAGTCCGTAGGCCGCCTTGATCCAGTGTTGTTCGCCGTCAATCAGGCAGACCGCCGCCTTGGTGCACCGCAAGGCGAGCGCGGCCACTTTCAACAGGGACTGGATGGTGGGGTCGGACGAGGTGTCCAGCATGGCCAACGAACGGAGCGTCTGGATGCGGGCTAGCTCGACAGAGGCGGGAGGCAAAAGGGGCATGGTGGCGGGCAGGGCGGGCGGGTCCGTATGGTGGTTATCAGCGCGCAGGGGTCAACCGCCCCCTGTCTTGCTGAAGTTGCCCGATCTTTGTCGGCGCAACCGCCACAGTCTGTAGGGAGTTATGGACGTCCCGCAACACACAGAGCAAAAATCGTGAACAACCACACGGGAACAACACGCTGCGCGGGGGGCGCCGGTGTGGGCCGGGCTCGTGGAAAATGCCCGCATGGCCATCCCGATCAACTCCGATGTGATTCACACCCCGCCCCTGGCGTCCGCCACCGTGATGGTGGTGCGCGACGGGCCCGCCGGGCTGGAGGTGCTGCTGGTGCGCCGGCACGGCAACTCCGGCGTGCTGGGCGGCGTGCACGTGTTCCCGGGCGGCAAGCTCGATGCGGCGGACCGGCAGGTGGACCCCGCTGCGCTGGACCGCAGTGCAACCGAGCTGTTGAGCGCCCTGGCCGAACCCGGGCTGGATCAAGCCACCGCGGTGGGCTTGCACCTGGCCGCGCTGCGCGAAACCTTTGAAGAATGCAGCCTGCTGCTCGGTTTGAACGAGCCCCTGGCCTCGGAGGCGGGTGCGGCGGCGCGGGTGGTCGCCCAGGTGCGTGAGCACACGCTCACCGGTCTGGGCTTTGCCGCCGCCATGCAACGCCTGGGCCAGCCGCTGGCGGTGTCGAGCCTGTTGCCGTGGTCGCGCTGGGTCACGCCGCGCCAGCCTTCGGTGAGCAACAAGCGCTTTGACACGCGGTTTTTTGTGGCCGCGGCCCCGGCGGGCCAGGATGCCAGCCACTGCACCTTCGAAGCCACCGAAGCGGTCTGGCTGTCCCCGCGCGCCGGGCTGGAGCGTTACTGGGCGGGCGACATCGATCTGGCGCCACCACAGATCATGAGCCTCGGCCAACTCAGCCGCCTGGCCGATGTGGCCCAGGTGCAGGCCGCTGCGCGCAGCCGCCCACCCGCGCTGATCGAGCCCGAACCGTTCGACGAAGACGGCTGCCGCGTGATCTGCTACCCCGGCGACCCGCGCCACAGCGTGCGCGACCGCGTGTGGGACGGGCCGACCCGGCTGACCTACCGCAACCAGCGCTTCGAGGCCGAAGGCGGGCTGGCGGCGCTGCTCTCGGCTTGACGCTCAGTTCAACACCCCGAACCGGTAACGGGTCTGCGCGCGGTAGGGCCGGTCGGCCGTGACGCGGTTGAACGGAAACCCCGGACAGTTGGGGGCGTTGGGAAACTGCTGGGGCTCCAGGCAGAGCCCGGTGCGCGGCAGGTGGACCACACCCCGTTTGCCGATGTCGGCTGCCCCACCCGTGCCCAACTGGCCCGCGGTGTAGACCTGCAGCACCGGTTCGGTGGACCAGACCTCCAGCGTTCGGCCGCTGGCTTCGCTGTCGGCGCGGGCACACAGGCGCAGGCTGGTGGTGTGGGGGTCGGCGTCGATCACGTAGCTGTGGTCGATGTCGGGCAGGCTGCCCAGCTTCTGCGGGGTGCGCAGGTCCAGCGGGTGGCCATGCAGCGGTGTGCGTTCGCCATTGGCGATGTTGTCGGCGTCGGTGGCGAGCAGCTGGCTGGCGCGCACTTCGAGCCGGTGGCCGTCGATGCGCGCATGGCCGGGTCCGTCGAGGTTGAAGAACACATGGCTGGTGAAGCTCGCCGGGCCGTGGCCCTTGATCGCGGTGGCCTCGTGTTCGATCACCAGTTCGTTGTGCTCGGTCAGCCGGTAGGTCAGGCGCAGGGCCAGCGTGCCGGGGAAGCCGTCGTCGGTGGTCTCGAAGCGGTGCTGCAGCTCCAGCGTGAGGGCGTCGGTCTGCCGGGCCTCGAAGACACGGTGGCGCGAGCCGCGCGGGCCGCCGTGAAGACAGTGCGGTCCGGCGTTGGCCATCAGCTGGTGCTCGTGCCCGTCGAGCGTGAAGCGGGCCTGGGCGATGCGCCCGGCGTAGCGGCCGATGAAGGCGCCCATGGACGGGGCGCCCTGAAGCAGATCGTCCAGACCGTCGTAACCCAGTGCCACATCGCCCGGCAGGCCATGGCGGTCGGGCACCACGATCTGCAGGATCTTGGCACCCAGGTTGCACACGGCCACCCCCATGCCGCGCTCGTTGCTCAACAGAAAGAGCGCTGTGGGTTGGCCATCGAACTCGCCCTCAAAACGGGCCGGATCGAGCAGGCCGGTGAGCGTTTCGGCGTCCATGACAGTCCAGAGGCCGTCCAGTCGGTTCAGGTCACGGGAGCTGGATTGAACAACACCAGGGCGTTGTGCAACTTCCAGTGTTCAGCCCATGTTTTTTTACCACTGGCGACGGCCAGCAGCAGTTGGAACAGCTCGGTCCCCACGTCCTCGATAGTGGCTTCCCCGCTGGCAATGCGCCCGGCGTTGACGTCCATCAGGTCGTGCCAGCGGCGCGCCAGGTCGTCGCGCGTGGCAACCTTGATCACCGGGCATTCGGCCAGGCCGTAGGGCGTGCCGCGGCCGGTGGTGAAGACGTGCAGGTTCATGCCCGCAGCGAGCTGCAGCGTGCCGCAGATGAAGTCGCTCGCCGGGGTGGCTGCGAAGATCAGGCCCTTCTGTTTCACTTTCTCGCCGGGCGAGATCACGCCGTGGATCGGGCCGGTGCCGCTCTTGACGATGGAGCCCATGGCCTTTTCCACGATGTTGGACAGGCCGCCTTTCTTGTTGCCGGGCGTGGTGTTGGCGCTGCGGTCCACCAGGCCCTTGTTGAGGTAGGCGTCGTACCAGGCCATCTCGCGCACCATGGCGTCGGCCACGTCGGGGCTGGCGGCGCGCGTGGTCAGCAGGTCGATGCCGTCGCGCACCTCGGTCACTTCCGAGAACATCACGGTGGCGCCGGCGCGCACCAGCAGGTCGGTGGCGTAGCCCACGGCCGGGTTGGCGGTGACGCCAGAAAACGCGTCGCTGCCGCCGCACTGCACGCCCACCACCAGGTCCGACGCGGGGCAGGTTTCGCGCTGGCGCTGGTTCAGCCGCTCAAGATGGACGCGGGCCTGCCTGAGGATGGAGTCGATCATCGACATGAAACCGACGTGGGCCTCGTCCTGCAGCGTGACCACATCGAGTTCGCTGCCGCGCTGGTCGCTGATCGGGATCGAACCCGGCGGCAGCAGGCGCTCGGGCTGCAGCTTCTCGCAGCCCAGACTGAGCACCATGACCTCGCCGCCGAAGTTGGGGTTGGTCGAGATGTTGCGCAGGGTGCGGATGGGGATGATCGCGTCGGGCGCGTCGATCGCCACGCCGCAGCCGTAGGTGTGCTCCAGGCCGACCACGCCGTCCACGTTCGGGTACAGCGGCAGCAGCTCGCTGCGGATGCGTTCGACCGCGAAGTCGAGCACGCCGGCCACGCACTGCACGGTGGTGGTGATGGCGAGCAGATTGCGTGTGCCCACGCTGCCGTCGGCGTTGCGGTAGCCCTGGAAGCTGTGGCCGGCGAGCGGCGGCAGATCGGCCGGCGGCGTGGGCGCGGGCAGACCCTGCAGCGAGCGCGCGGCCGGCATCACCAGCCGCTGCTCGTTGACCCATCCGCCTGCCGGTATGGCCACGCCGGTGTGGCCGATGACCACGTTGTAGCGCCGCACGGCGGTGCCGGCGGGCAAGTCCACCAGCGCCACCTTGTGGCCCTGGGGCACGGCCTCGACCAGCACCGGTCCGTCGGTGAGCGCGGCGCCGGGTTTCAGGCCGCCATCGTTCACGACGATGGCCACGTTGTCCGCCGGGTGCATGCGGATGCCGCGGGGTGCAGGAGAGGAGAGGCTGCTCATGACAAGTGGAATATCACGAAAGAGAGGAAGAAAACCGCTGGTGGACAAATGGCACCGGTACGGGAGGGGAAGCTCATCCCAGGGCGCCGCGGAACCGGCTTTGCCGGGCCGCAAGCGCCGCCCCCTTGAGGGGGTCGCGCGAAGCGCGGCGGGGGTGGTTCATCTAATCCGCCTTTATGTTCCGGCTCGTGATCAGTTTCTGCCAGCGCGCGAATTCCGACGCCTGGAACGCCGCGAACTGCTCTGGCGTGTTGAGCACCACTTCAAAGCCCAGCTCCAGCAACTTCGGCGTCACGGCCGGGTCGTTGATGGTGGCGACAATGGCGTCGTGAATCCGCTTCTTCACGTCGGCCGGCAGGCCCTTGGGCGCTGCCACGGCCTGCCAGGACTGCACGTTGGCGTCCTTTACGCCGCTTTCTTCCAGCGTGGGCACATCGGGCAGCAGCGGCGAGCGCTTGGCGCTGGTGATGGCCAGGGCGCGCAGCTTGCCGGCCTTGATCTGCGGCATGGCGGTGTTGATGTTCATGAAGGACGACTCCACCTGGTTGCCCAGCAGGTCGCTCATCACCGGGCCGCCGCCTTTGTAGGGCACGTGCACGCCGCTGGTGCCGGTCTGTTGCCAAAAGAGTTCGGCGGTGAGGTGGTCACTGCTGCCGTTGCCCGACGACGCGAAGCTCATCTTGCCGGGATTGGCCTTCTGGTAGGCGATCACCTCCGCAACCGACTTGCGCTCTGAGGCGGCGGGCACGACCAGCACGTTGGGCGCCTGCACCACGACCGTGATCGGGTCCAGATCTTTGAGTGCGTCGTACTGCACCTTGAACAGGTGCGGCGCGATCACGAAGGGGCCGAGCGATGACACGAACAGCGTGTGGCCGTCGGCCGGCGCGCGGGCGATGAAGGTGGCGCCGATGGTGCCGGTGGCGCCGGGCTTGTTGTCCACGACCACGGTGGCACCGCCGAGCTTTTCGCCCATCTTGCCCGACAACGTGCGCGCGATCAGGTCGGTGGAGCCGCCGGGCGGGAAGGGCACGACGAGGGTGATGGGTTTGTCGGGCCAGGCGAAGGCGCTGAGGCTGGTGGTCGCGGCCACGAGCAGGGTGATGAGCGATTTTTTCATGGGGTGTTGTCTCCGGTGGGGTGGGGAACGGGGCGCCCGGGGGCGCCGCCGCGGGGCTTATTCGAGGGTGATCTTTTCTTCGCGCACGACCTGCGCCATCTCGGGCAGTTCGGCCTTGATCCAGGCGGCGAATTCGGCGCTGGTCATCTTGGAGGGCTCCAGGCCCAGCGTCTGCAGTTTTTCTTTCACGTCGGGCAGGGCGGTGATGCGTTGCACCTCGGCCTGCACGGCGTTGACGATGGCGGTCGGCGTGCCGGCGGGGGCCAGCAGACCCTGCCAGCTGCCGGTCAGGAAGTTGGGCACGGTCTCGCTCACGGCCGGGGTGTCGGGCAGCTCGCTGAAGCGCTTGGCACTGGACACGGCGAGCAGCTTGAGCTTGCCGGCCTTGACGTGCGGGTAGGTCGCGACCATGCCGTTGAAGGTCACGTCCATGTGGCCGCCGACCAGGTCGGTCATGGCCTGCGAGCCGCCCTTGTAGGGCACGTAGTTCCACTGGATGCCGTTGCGACGCGCGAACTGCACGCCGGCCAGGTGGGTGGCGCTGCCCATGCCGGCGGCGGCCGCAAAATTCAGCTTGCCGGGGTTGGCCTTGGCGTACTTCACCAGCTCGGCGATGTTGTTGGCCGGCACCTTGGTGCTCACCACCAGCAGGTGCGGCGAGTAGCCGACCATGGCCACCGGGACGAAGTCTTTGATGACATCGAACGGCAGCTTGTAGAGCGACGGACTGATGGTGAGGTTGCCCACGTCCATCAGCACAAAGGTGTAGCCGTCGGCGGGCGACTTGGCCACCAGGTCGGCGCCCACGTTGCCGGCCGAACCGGCGCGGTTTTCCACCACCACGTTCTGGCCGAGCTTCTCGGTCATCTTGAGGCTGATCAGGCGCGCCAGCACGTCGGACGTGCCGCCGGCCGGGAAGGGCACGACGATGCGGATGGGCTGTTTGGCGGGCCATTCCTGGGCCCAGCTGGCGAGGGGCATCAGGGCAACGGCGCCGAGCGACAGGCAGAGGGTGCGTCTGGCAAAAGTCATGGGGTGGTGCTCCGGGTGTTGTGGCTCAAAGAGCCGGGTGGCTGAAGGTGATCCAGTTCGGGTTCTGGCCCATGGGCAGGCGCTGTTGCAGCGCCAACGCGCCGGTGGAGGGCTCGATGCGGTAACGGCTCAGGTGGTGCGAGAGCTGGCCCACGGCGAGCAGGTGCTGTCCGTCGGGCGTGATGGCGAAGCCGCGCGGGCAGCTTTCGGTGGCCGTGTGACCCCGGGGCTCGACGCGGCCGGTGCTGGCGTCCACCGCAAAGGCGGCCAGGGTGCTGCTGGTGCGCTCGCTGGTGTAGAGCAGGGCGCCATCGGGTGTGAGGTGCAGGTCGGCCGCCGAGGGCGGGCCGCTGAAGCCGGGCGGCACGGTGGCCGCGGTCTGCACATGCGCGAGCGTGCCCGTGGCAGCGTCGTGGGCCAGCACGTCGAGCGTGGCGTCCAGCTCGTTGAGCAGGTAGACGAAGCGCCCGGTGGGGTGGAAGCGGATGTGGCGCGGGCCGGCACCGGGGCGCTGGCGCCAGGCCGGCGGCGTGTTGGGGCTGAGCTGGCCGGTGGTGGCATCGAAGCGGAACTGCAGCACTTGGTCGCCGCCCAGGCTGGTGGCCAGCACATGGCGGTTGTCGGGCGTGCTCAGGATGCAGTGCGCGTGGGGCGGCGTGGGCACGAGCTGCCGAACATCGCCCGCGATGCCACCGTCGGCAATGGGGCTCACGCTCACGCAGTTGGCCGGGTACGAGGCCGCGAACAGCCAGCGCCCGCTGGGGTCGGTCGACACATACGCCATGCTGCCGGGCAGGGCGGCTTCGCCCAGGGGCTGAAGCCGACCGGTGGTGGCATCGATGGCGAGTGTGACCACGGCCAGAGGTTCGCTGCGTCGCGCCACGTAGAGCCAGCGCCCGCAGGGGCTCAGCGCCATGGGCATGAGCGTGCCGCCGAGCCTGACGGTGTGCAGCGGACGCAGGCCGCCGTCGGCGTCCAGCGCCAGCGTGTGCACGTCGCCGCTGTCGGCGTGCGAGACGAAGACAAAGCGCTCTGTCATGACCGCCTCACAGGCCCAGCGTGCGCGGCAGCCACAGCGACAACCAGGGCAGGTAGGTCACCATCAGCAGCACCACGAACAGCGCCATGAAGAACGGCATGAGCGCCTTGGAGACCACGCCGATCTTGAGCTTGGCGATGGCGCTGCCGACGAAGAGCACGGTGCCCACCGGCGGCGTGATCAGGCCGATGCCCAGGTTCACCATCATGATCATGCCGAAGTGCACCGGGTCCACGCCCATCATCTTCACCACCGGCAGCAGAATGGGCGTGAGGATCAGGATCAGCGGCGACATGTCCATCAGCGTGCCCAGCACGATCAGCAGCACGTTGATCAGCGCCAGGATCACGTACTTGTTGTCGGAGAGTTC
>Ga0209262_10000156_pt1 | contig 40173 bp, 47 predicted proteins | sample Lowcelwee11metaG_FD_187171 | JGI IMG/M metagenome (GOLD analysis project Ga0209262, IMG submission 187171) | Freshwater pond sediment microbial communities from the University of Edinburgh, under environmental carbon perturbations - Low... | ecosystem: Environmental > Aquatic > Freshwater >... | reverse complement strand
CCATACTGTTCGCTGGAGTTGAAACTGCAGCTGTTAAGAAGTTACATCCTTCAAGATATGAACTTGCTAAACCATGTGTATACCATGATGTTACGAATGTTGTACCAGTCATCCAACCACCCGCAGCTAAGTACGCAGTTGGGAATAATAATAAACCTGACCAACCAACAAAAACAAACCGGTCTTTCTTTAACCAGTCATCAATAAGATCAAATAAGCCACGTTCTTGGTTTTGCCCAATAGCTATGGTCATATTTTAATAATCCTTTAATTAAATTAATTAAGGAGTAAACAATAATTAATAGTTTTTACTCTAGTCTTGTCAACTTGTAACTAACATTATACGTCAATATCGAAATAAATGTTTAATTTTTTTTTCAAAATTTAAACGTTAATGAAAATAATAAAAATTAGAAATTAGTGTACTTTATTTTTACAGCGAGTTGGGTAGAAGGGAATACAATATTTTTATTCCGGGATCTGAGATTGAAAGATACTCAGAGAGGGCTCTAAAATTGACGAGAAGGGAAGTTTTGATAGACTGGCTAGTAGCACTAAACCTTCTAACCGAGAATCGATTGCTGGCAGGTTTAGTGGCTGGTAGTGGTGAAACTTTAAATAATATCCCCAAAATCTATTAAAGAAGGGAGAATTCCGAAACTGTGAACCGTGGGAAAATCTTCTAAAAGAAAAAGGTTATTCTGAAATAAATAAAGCTTTAAGAAAAAAAAAGGAATCCCATTGCCTAAACAAAAGTTAACCACTCATAATAATTCTTAGGTAAAATGGATAGTTTTCACTCTATAAGTCACTTTTGTCACTAGTTTTTACCTATCAAATAATTATTTTCCTTGCATATGTAAAATACCAATAACAACTATAAAACCACAAGCTACACCAACTGCAAATGAACCTGAAGTGACAGCTAGACCACACACTGAGGCTGCTGCACCAGATAGACCAGTGTTAATAATTTCTTTACTAGGTGGTAGTACAGATGGAGCTGGAGCAATGTCAGTAGGTTTTGGATTTCCTTTTGGTATATCCTTTGCAACAGCCGATAACGCTGGACCAAATAATGTTAAACCAAAAATACCTACAGCAGTTGTAAAACCTATAATGAAAGATTTTCGTTTTGATTTAGGTTTTTCTTTATATTCTTTAAATTTCTTTTTAAAATTGATCTTAAAATCTTGAACACGGTTTTTTAAACGATATACGATTTTTTTCATAAATTACATAGACATATATATACAATAGTATTTTACAAGTTTTAAGGAAATAAATTAAATTTAATTTCAATTTTTTGAGGTGACTGAAATTAGATAGACCATTAAAATAATAGGTATTTACTAGTTAAACGGGTAATTCCTAAATCTAAACGAAGAATTTCAATTAAAATTTGTTGCTACTCTAAGCTCATACAAATCTAAAACAAAAATTCAATGAAATATAAATCTTTTCATAAATAACAAATCCTTCTGAAATATTAGAAATGTTCAACTCATTTGTATCAAGAAAAGATCCATTGGAAATAATTTTATAATTTGATTCTATCAAATCATACTCTTGCAATATTTGAACTAATTCAATAAAATTTTTTTTAATATTATTAATTCTTTGATTTGAGACTGTTGAATAGTAATCTAGAAATTGTTGAATAAGAACGGTCTTTGTTATATCAACTGAGTGAAAGACTTTTATAACTTCAACTCGAACTTCGAACTGATCTTTTGTAAGTTTAGTTTTAAAAAAATCAGGTAAAAGAAAGGGATAGTTATAATAAAATAATTCTTCAGCTAACCAAACTCTGCCGACCCAAAACTTTTGAATTTTATGAAATTTTACGAGAGGTATAGCAACTAAACTTTGAAAATAATTATCACTAAATGAAGTTAGAAGTATTCCAGTTTGAACTTCTTCAAAAAACTCTTTAACTTTTGTTAACTGATATTGGTTATTGTATTTATTTTGGAATCGTAGAAAATCTTGTAATCTGAAACCTACTACTCGATAAGAAATTTGGTCTATGTATTTGATTTCAAAATCTAAATGTTGAGCATAATTTAAAAATTGAATAAGCATAACGAATTTTCTGGAATCACTTTTTATTTCTGATTGGATATAATCAGCCTTGAAGGCTGATTGAAGACAAGATTGTCTCCTCATGGGTCTTAATTGAATCACTAACCAATCCAAATAAGAATATTGAAGAGGTAAGAGCTTCCCAAAATAGAGAGTAAAATAAAAAGAAAGTTTTTGCTCAAATTCCTCCAACCGATTTTCAACTAATAAAAGATAATACTGTTAAAGAACTTTCCCTTTCATTTCGTGCTCAAATCTTAAAGAGTTTTTTGTCTGGTATATCCGAGAATAATTATTACTTCTTCGATTGCCAATTTTTAAAATAATTCCTTTCGAATTTTTTTCCAAGGTAACATTTTTAGGAATCTGTTTCAATTTGGTTTGGCAATTCTGGCAAAAATCGTGGACAGAAATTCGATCTGTACTTTTCGAAGGCCGAGAGTAATAGAGATCAAATCTGCCAAGAAGACTAGAAGAAAAAATGGTCCAATCAATCGATTGTTGCTGAACAAGACTATAAAAAGCGGTAGCATTTGATCCAGAAAAGGAAACTAAGGTGCCCTGCCAATAAGAATTGTCTCCGACAAAGAGAACTTCGAATTGATTAGCCGAAGTAACCAGACCAGCTTCCTTGGTTGGTTTCGCCAATTTCCCTGACTGTTGATAGGAATTAAAGCCAAGTGTGAAAAGATAATTTGCAACTTTTTTCTGTCTCGAAGGTTGGAACTGTTGAAACTTAAAAGATACCCAATCAACAACTAGATTTTCGGATTCAAAAGTTAATCTATTTTGCTTCATTTGGTTCCTCCTACTTAACTAATCGATTCGAGAGATATCCAAGCTCGGTTTTCAAAACTTTATAAACGGTGGGCCGACTTATTCCTAACACCTTGGCAATATCAGTCACAGATAAATTTTTCTGTTCTTTCAAATCTTTCACTTTCCGGATTAAAGTTTGATTACCAAAGTCAAATTAATTATTTATTATGTTTGAGATTACTACGTGGTTAGATTGCCTAGAAAATTAACTGAATTTATTTCTTTGCAGTTTTTAGATTTCACTTTTAATAAGTAATTACAAGGGATTAGGTTGGGTTTGATTCTTTTAAGACACGTTCGGAAAGTTTCCATCCAACGGAAACTTTTCGAACGTGTGACAACCAATTAAATTTTAAGGATTAACAACTTCAAGTAACTCTGGGTTAACGAAAAGGCCCCTCTTTAGAAGTATTCTGATTATTGCTCGACCTACTATTTTCGGAATTCTCCCTTCTTTAATAGCTTTTATTAAATTTTTTAGGATAATATGATAACTAGCCATGTCCTGAATTGAAAATACTGAAAGGATAGAAACAATACAAAGTACAAAATTAAGACGTCCAGACGCCGTTTTCAGATTTAAATATTTTCTTAATATTGAACAAGTTAGTTTTTCTTTTTCTTCGAAAGGCAATGTTGTATCTTTTAAAACCTTAAATAAAAATCCTAGATTTTGGTCACATTGGTCTAAATAGGTTTTTTCCCCATCAATTAGAAGAAACCTCTTTCTTTCTAATTCTGGCAAGTTTTGTGGTAACGCCTGACTTAAATATGTACTAATTGCACTTGCGGGAATATTACCTAAAGTTATAGTAGCAGCAGTCGCTCCACCTGCCAGCAATCCATTCTCGGATAGAAAGGTTAGTACAAGCTGAGTAATAACCCAAAGTTCCTGTAGCGACCCACCACGCGTGAACAAGGCACGGAATCTGCGGTTTCTATTTTTATTTTTAATTCCAGGTTTTGCTTCTTTAAGACTCTTATTTTTTTCCCATCGATATTCTGGATGATTTTCAAGGTATTGACGACATACTATCTGTAATATTCCACCAGCTGCTGTAATAAGAACAAAATTTCTTATTTCTTTTCGATACAAAGATAAAATTCTTAGGAACGTTAAATCCATTGTTAAATTTAAAGTAAATTACACATCTATAAGTATAAGAGTTTTATAAAAAAATTACAACAATATTACCCTACTCAGGCTATCAAAATCCCCTTCTCGATACTTAAACTATAAAAATATTTTGTCACTATGAATTTGTACGTCTAAAAACTCTACATCGATTGAAAAGTTTTTAGACGTACAAAAATATCCAAAAAGCGCATCAGAATCAGTAAAACTGATTTCAGGAAGGAATTTTTAATTCCATATCGTTAATTACTCTAAGCTCATCGACAAACTAAACACAAGAAACTAAACTAGAGTATTGGTTAGAAGTAATCATTTCTTTAAACTAATTAAAATAGTTAAAAATTTTTGACTATGGAGAGAATTAAACAACAAAAAACTACAGTTGCTTTAGGGTAAACGAGAAAAGGTTAAATTTTTCTCGTTTTAAGTTTATAAGTTAACTAATATCATCAATCGAAATATAGATAAAGAACAATGCCATACTAAGAGCTGGGAAAACTATCCCAACAATGGGAACTAAAATTGAAGGTAAAAATGCAGCTGCCATATTTTTATCTTAATTATTAAAGTTTTTAATGAATAGTTATCAACTATATAAATTGATAATGCTAATTGTATATGAAAAAAAGTTAGAATTAAACATTAATATAAATCAAAAATTCTATATTTTTATAGTAGAATTAATATTATTAAATCTAAGATTTTTACTATTATAAATTTTATATATATATATAGATTTTACTTATGGAAACTTTATTATTATCTCGTTTACCAGAAGCGTATGTTGTTTTTAGTCCTATTGTAGATGTTCTACCAATTATTCCAGTTTTTTTCCTATTATTAGCATTTGTGTGGCAAGCAGCAATTGGATTTAGATAATTTTACATTTATAATTGACATCTTTTAAATTAGAGTATCTTGTTATAGACTCTTATTAGAATATTTACATTTATATTTAAAAATTAACACTAAATGGTAGAACCTCTATTATCTGGAATAGTTTTAGGAATGATCACTGTCACAGCATTTGGTCTTTTCGTTGCGGCTTTTTTACAATACCGTCGTGGGAATCAATTTGAAATTTAATTTTCATATCAATCTTGTAAATTTTAAGTTTACAAGATTGATATGAAAATTAAAAACTAAATTTAAAAAGTTTAATTGACATAATTAATGATTTATACTATTATTGAGTATCAACATATAATGATAAACTATAAAAATTTTTAACTAATTGCTGGTGTAGCTCAACGGTAGAGCAACGGATTTGTAATCCGTAGGTTGGGGGTTCAAATCCCTTCACCAGCTTTTTAAATTATTTAGGTGAGGTTAACGTTTTTGAAACTTTTTTAAAAACTAGTAGTGTTTTAACTATTGTTATTAGGCCCAGTAGGAATCGAACCTACATTGGAAACTTAGAAGGTTTCTGTCCTAATCCGTTAGACGATAGGCCCTTGAACTATATGGGTAATACAGGATTTGAACCTGTGACCTTCTGCTTGTAAGGCAGACACTCTACCGCTGAGTTAATTACCCATTACTAAAATAACTGATACACATATATATACCTTAAAATTTTAATAACGTCAATATTAAAATTATTTTTTAATATGAAATATTATCATTCTAATATTGTGTTTTAATTCTTAATATGGTAAAGTCAAGTAGTAATATGGGTCGGTGCCCGAGTGGTTAAAGGGGGCGGATTGTAAATCCGCTGCGTTACGCTACGTTGGTTCGAATCCAACTCGGCCCAATTTTAGATTTGTTTATTTTTTTTATTATTCAAAATTATTTTATCTTTAACGTTTAAAATTTTTACCTCTAAACTCATATAATTCTCTTAAACCTTATTATTTAATAGAAGATTCAAGATATAATTATTCTTAATAAAGAAGTAAATTATTTATGTTTAAAACACAAAATTATTAAGACTAATTATATTAATAAATTAAACTACAGGAAGATGATAAGCATAGCTCTATTTTAATATTTTTTTCAATACTACAATATTTTATAATGCTGTCATATTAATAATAACACTATAAAGAATTGCAATAAATAATAAAAAAAATATGACTAAGAAAATTCGTAACTTGCGAATTTTAAATAAATTTTTAAAAGGTGTTAGAATAACTATAATTAATCCAGCAACACTACTAATAAAAAACCGTGGATAACGTAGAACATTATTCCAGAAATTATTCATACGAAACACTTTAAGTCTCAACTATTTTATTATAATTATATGCGATTTGTATTGAAAATAATTTTCATATTTTTGAGTAAAATTATATAACCAATTAAAAATAATAATTTTTTTATTCTAATCCAGCTCAATTATGATAAGATTAGTTTAATATTAAGTAGCATAAGGCTCTGTAGCTCAGTGGTTAGAGCAGGGGACTCATAAGCCCAAGGTCGTAGGTTCAAATCCCACCAGAGCCATCTACTTATAAAACTGTTAATTTTATTAGTTTAGGAGAAATGGCTGAGTGGTCGAAAGCAATAGATTGCTAATCTATCGTACAATTTATTGTACCCAGGGTTCGAATCCCTGTTTCTCCTCTGTTAGAAAAACTAAAAATATTAAAAAGTTGACATATAGACACAAATTAGTTAATGTGTACCCGGATAGAGTTTATACCTTGGGATTGTAGTTCAATTGGTTAGAGCACCGCCCTGTCACGGCGGAAGTTGCGAGTTCGAGTCTCGTCAGTCCCGTTATTTTAAAATATATTTGAACAAGTTTTTTTTATAAATTGATAAACAGAAATTTAAACCTGACACTAATCACACTATAGTGCACTAAATAATAATAACCGGTTTATTAGATTTTTGAAAAAACTGTGGTTTGACGGAAAACTTAAAGAAACACTTATTGATACAACATATTTTGTTTTTTTACCGATATTAGACAATTAATCAAGGAAGGGGAAATCGAGGACGAATTACTATAATAAATAATATAATTGGAAAAGATAATTCTGAACTTAAAGAAAGCGTCTCACCATTAACTAATTCTACAATTGATGAGAGGCTTTCTCTTTTGAAATATGATTAAAGCAGAAGAAAATTCTATTCTATGTAAAGGATAGTGATATTATTAGTAACTAGTTTTTATTCACCTTGAACTTTTAATAAAGCAAATCCTAAAGAAAGACCGAATAAAGTCATAAAGAAACAAACAACTGCAGCGGTCACAATTTCAGGGCTTGCATACGGAAATATTTTTACAATTAATGCCATAATATATAATATATTTAATTTTAAATACTACAAAAAATTTAAATAATTAGAAACCATTTCGAGCCCAAACAACTAATGCTAATGTAAATGTAAACATTGTCATTAAGCCAGCCCAACCTAGACTTATAATATCCATAAATGTATATTCTTTTATTTTATTTTATTTTTTTAACAATTTAAAAGGGTTAAAAACCCTTTTAAATTACTTAAGTCACATTTTATATGATTCTTAAGAATTGAACTAAAACTAACAAGTTATATAGTTGTATTAATTATACGATACTATTAGCCCAATCTACATCAACATTTTCAATAATTAACGATGAATTGTAAATTTGTAAAATAATTAATAAAAATACTAAAAATGCCCCCATTACTGCAGCCATAATTGGAGTTGTTCCCCAACCCGGTGCAACTTTACCATATTCAGCATTTAATGGGCGTAAAATTTCACCTAATCTTGTTCTTAATGCCATAAAAATATTTATATTTTTAATAAATTAATTTTTCTACTATATGTTATATAATATTAAACTGTTAATTTAAATAACTACATAACATGGAAACAGCAACTATTATTGTAATTTTTGTATCAAGTTTACTTTTGGGAATTACCACATATTCTATCTATACTGCATTTGGACCTGCTTCGAAAAACTTACGTGATCCATTTGAAGAACATGAAGATTAAAAAAATAAAACCATTTTATTTGGTTTTATTTTTTAATAATTCGAGGTGTTTCTCTGAAAAATACGGCAAAGAATATTACCACTAAAGTACCAATAAGTAAAAATGTGTAAACTAAAGCTTCCATTGTTTAATCCTATTTAAATTTAAAGAGACTTAAAAAACAAAGGCTATAACTTATACAGCACCTTGTTTTTTCGTTGTTTTATCACCAAGTTTTTGGAATGCACCAAACTCTACTTGTTCTGTTACTTCCGCACCAATACCTGTAAATACATCACGGAAGATTGTTCGACCACCATGCCATAAGTGTCCAAAGAAGAATAATAAAGCAAAATTAGCGTGACCAAAAGTATACCATCCCCGTGGGCTGCTTCGGAATACACCATCAGATTCTAAACTTGTTCTATCAAATTCAAAAACTTCTCCTAATTGAGCTTTACGAGCAAATTTCTTAACTGTTGGAGCATCTTTAAATGTTTGACCATTTAATTTACCGCCATAGAAATCAACTGTTACTCCCACTTGTTCAATACTATATTTTGACTCCGCACGACGGAATGGTATATCTGCACGAATAATACCATCTTTATCTACTAAAATAACTGGGAATGTTTCAAAGAAAGCTGGCATTCTTCGAACTGTTAATTCACGCCCTTCTTTATCACGGAAAATTGGATGACCTAACCAAGCTTCAGCGATACCGTCTCCTTTATTCATAGGACCTGCACGGAATAAACCGCCTTTTGCTGGGTTATTTCCAATATAGTCATAGAATGCTAATTTATCTGGAATTCTTGACCAGGCTTGACTCTCTGATAATCCTTCACTTACTGATGCCTCAACTTGACGTTCAATTTCTTGTTGGAAATACCCACTATCCCATTGATAACGTGTTGGACCAAATAATTCAATAGGAGTTGCTGCAGCACCATACCACATAGTACCCGATGTTACAAAAGCTGCAAAGAATACGGCTGAAATACTACTTGATAATACTGTTTCAATATTACCCATTCGTAATGCACGATATAGTCTTTGAGGTGGACGTACAGTTAAATGGAAAATACCAGCAAGAATACCAAAGATACCAGCAGCAATATGATGAGACGCCACCAGCATTAAATGGGTTAAAACCATCAGCGCCCCAAGCAGGTGCTACGGGTTGTACTTTTCCAGTAATACCATAAGCATCTGAAACCCAAATACCAGGTCCAAATAAACCTGTTACGTGGAATGCACCAAATCCAAAACATAATAAACCTGACAATAATAAATGAATCCCAAATATTTTTGGTAAATCTAAAGCTGGTTCACCAGTTCTTGGATCACGGAATAATTCTAAGGTCGGTAAGCTTCCGAAGTTACCTCAGGAAACTCCCTTTCAAAACCGTACGTGAACCTTTCAGCTCATACGGCTCCTCCATATCTCTAACGAGTTTTATTTTTTTTTTATAACTTTCTAACATGGACTGATTTCACCTTTTGCATTTCTGCAAAGATTTCGAAATCTTATACAACTAACACTAATTGTCTTTGAAACAAAATATACTTTCATGGCTCCTGGATATTTAATCATAGCAGAGCTACCAGCTACAACTTCACAAACTGACGCTACAAGACATGCTCCGGCACAAATTTTGTCGTTTCTAGCAATATCTTCTGCTGCTTGATATGCAGTAGATCCTAAAGCTCTACCACTTTCGATAGCAACGGCGCCTCTGGACATTTGATCAATTTTATCGGCATACTCTAAAGATTTTTCTGTTGCATTACCAACCATATAGGAGATTTCCGTACCAGCTCTTTCAACAATTTTTTGTGTAGCCCGTCCTAATCCTTTCGCTTTTGACATAAGAATTTTTTTTTTTTTAAGTATTCACTTCTTATGGTACATTACTTCAAAAAAAAAGTTATAAATAAAATTGTACACCGAGTCTAACCATGTATTTGATCATGACAATGACCGTGTACTATTCGAAGATTTTTAATAGTGTTTGATCCTCCATCTTTCTTAGGAACAATATGATCAATTTCGATTACTTGTCCAAAAGAAATAGGGCCCTTGCACCATGCACATTTCCCGTTCTGTAGGTCGTGCAAAGTACGTTGTGTTGGGGAAACACTCGCTTTCCAACGATTGTTCCAATACCTTGTGTCGCCGTCATATGGTGATTTCCCTTTAGCGACTTTCACATATCTGTTTCGACCAACTCCTTTCGAGTACAGTTTCAGACGTGACAAACGGTCAGGGGTTGCAAAGATCCATTTACGGCCTTCAAATGTGTGGAAATATTTCTTACTAATCCACTTTTTGCCTTTTGATTTATGTCTATTACAAGCATAACGCATAAGTCTGTAGAACATACCTTCGTCACAATAATGGAATGTATTCGCATTATCCGTAAACGCATAATAATTTGTCCAACTTCGGATGATTGGGTTTAGTGTCGCAATTAATTCCTCTTGCGGACGCTTTTCCATTCTTTTAACAATGTCTCTGACTTTGTCAATATGTTTCTGAACTCTATCTTTGTCCGGCTTCTGACTTAAATAGTATCGAAGAGGTGCTCTTTTATATTTATTGGCAACCCACGTTGTTTTTCCAACTCCACATTCTTTATGTGAGAAATAAAACCCTAAGAATGTAAAGCCGGAGTGATTGTCATTATGTTTATAGAGCGTATGTCGAATGGATGATTTGTGTTTAGAAATTTCGAGACCTAGTGGGAATAACCACTTTTTAACTTCCATCACTACTCTTTCGAGTACCTCGAGATGAGGATAAAGTATCACGAAGTCATCGGCATATCTTACTACTAATCCATTTGACGGACCTGATCCTTTTGGAAGTTCACCATTCTTTGACCATGTTGCCAATTGTCTGGCAACATGTTCTTCTAACCCATGTAATACTACATTTGCTAAAAGAGGAGAAATTGGTCCACCCTGAGGTGTTCCAACGGTGTTAGGTTCAGTAACTCCTTCGAATGTAATTCCAGCCTTTAACCAAGAACGGATTTGCTTTCTAAATTGTGGAATTGTATTTAGCTTATCTAAAAGCGGGTTATGTGCAATAGTTGGGAAACAACTATCAATGTCTGCATCGAACACATATTTCGCTTTTTGTTTAAGCGATTGACAAATAGCTGCTTGGGCATCGTGACAAGATCGGCCTGGTCGAAAACCATAGCTATTAGGCTCAAATTTAGCTTCCCATTCTGGCTCAAGGGCCATTAACAGAAGAAATTGTTTTGCTCGATCTCTCATTGTCGGAATGCCAAGAGGTCTTTGTCTTCCATCGGGCTTAGGAATATAAATCCTCCGAATAGAATCCGCTTTTCCATCAATTTTAAGTTCATTAACAAGGTCTATACGCTGTGTAGGTGTTAGGGAAGCAATCCCATCTACGCCGGCAGTCCTTTTTCCTCGATTGTCCTGACTTATTCGTCGTACTGCAATAAATTTGGCTGAGGTCAGCCCTACAAGTACTTTTTGTAAAGTTCTTACACTTTTTGAATCATTTCGAACACTCGCATCATAAATTCTTTCTTGAATCTTGCGTATTTGCTGGTCAAACTTGTTCCAAGGTACCTTACGCCATTGCTCTTCTTTAGTTAACTTAAGTGTATAGCACATATTAAATTCAATTTTTCCTTTAGATTCGATATGGTGTGTATGCTCAATAAGGGGATTAACTCCCTTACGACTACTAGCCCTGCTAGTGAGGTACACAATCCTACCTACATTTCTCATTTCGTCCCATGTTTAGGTACGATACCTCTTAATCAATTAAGAGGAAGATAATGTATTTCTTCAAGTTCCATGTATGCTAATTATGAGGTGATAGGTTGATGCTCTAACACGCCTCACCCAAATAGATCTATTACATTGGGATACCTGTAATAGGGGTATATGAGGATTCCTATATTTAGGACGAGGGTAAGATACGAACAATTGTCCCCTCGTTCGGCAATTACGTGCTTTTATTCCACATCTTCTCTTGTCAGATAACCTTCACGCCTCTGATCTCGCCCAAATCGGATATCAATCCTTTGATAATCCTTCAGCATGTTCGTTGCCTTTTCATGGACTTTAAATCGGGGCTTCACCAATTTATCTGAATTACTCCTTATAAACCAATGCCCGATTGATCTCTCATCGTCTACCACGATGGATGGGTATTTCACCCATTATCATATCATAGTTCCATTTACACCTTTGTGAAGGGTGTTTATGAGTATACCTTATTAACGGTACACAACTTGTCGCACATCCCAATATACCCAATGCCAAATAGCGGCTAAGAAACACATACCTGATAAAATAATATGTGATAATGCTACACCTTCAAAACTCCAAATACCAGGATTAGAAACACTTTCGCCAGTGATACTCCAACCACCCCACGAATCTGTAATACCTAATCGTGTCATGAAAGGCATAACAAACATACCTTGACGCCACATTGGATTTAAAACAGGATCTGATGGATCAAATACTGCTAATTCATACAATGCCATTGATCCAGCCCAACCAGCAACTAGTGCTGTGTGCATAATGTGTACTGCAATTAACCTTCCTGGATCATTTAAAACAACAGTGTGAACACGATACCATGGTAATGCCATAGTAATTCATTCCTCAATATAAATAATGTTTTTTGACTTTCTTACAACTAAACTAGAGAAAAGTTAGCTATTATTATATTATAAGCAAAGATAAAAAAAATTACTTAATTTAATTTAACGAGTCTTTAGTATATTTATTTCAATTTAAGTTTCATTAAATTAATTAGTTTAGTAAGTCATCAATTTTCTAAATTAAAACTGTTTAATTTAGACGTTTACTTGTTTTAATTAAAAAAATACTATAAGATAAAGCTAACTAAATATAATTATTTTTATTTCTTTTTTAGAATTCTTTTACAAACTTTTAATATTCAACTAATCAATAGTAACTAAATTTTTTATGGCTAAAAAAAGTATGATTGAACGCGAGAAAAAGCGTATTAAATTACAGAATAAATATGCTTTAAAACGAAGTAATTTATTAAAAAAATATCAAACTACTGCTAATTTTAATATGAAACTTGAAATTCATTCAAAATTACAAAAATTACCACGTAATAGTGCAAAAACTCGAATTCGAAATAGATGCTGGAAAACAGGGCGTCCACGTGGAGTTTTTCAAGATTTTGGATTATCACGTCATGTGTTTCGAGAAATGGCACATCAATGTTTATTACCAGGTGTCACAAAATCTAGCTGGTAAAAAATTATTAAAATTAAATTAAATGATTTTTAATAATTTCATCTACAATTATAGGTATATAGAGTTAATAGAATTATTAAAGATTTTTGTTCGAATTTAACCTACTATATTCTTTAGAATCAAAACAGTTTTAAATTTAATAGGAGTTTACTATGATTTACGATTCACAAATTTATACAGCATTATGTATTGCTTTATTAGCGGCTGTTTTAGCCGTTCGTCTAGGTTCAACACTTTACGAATAAAAACTAATTTTAAAAAATTAAAAATCTAATAAAAAAATTTTCAATTTAGAGTTAAAAAATTAGGAAGTAAACGTAAGCTAGAAAATACCTTATATAAATGATCCTAGATTTATTTTCAATTACTAAAGTTAGGGTACAGAATAAAATGTGTGACTTCTATTATTAGTTTAAATTCTGATTTTTAGTATCTGTAATGAAAAATTTCATTACACTCACCTGAACAAATAATATTAATATTAATAAAATTTATCAAAATTATATGGTAGCACAAGATTTAAAAAAATTTACTACGCCCGTTTTTCCATTTACAGCAATCGTCGGACAAGAAGAAATGAAACTAGCATTACAACTTAATGTTATTGATCCGAAAATTGGTGGAGTTATGATCATGGGTGATCGAGGAACTGGAAAATCTACTACAATTCGTGCAATTGCAGATTTATTACCAGAAATTGAAGTAGTAAAAGATGATCCATTTAATTCTCATAAATCAGATCTTGATTTAATGGGCAATGAAGTTAAGATGGCAATTCAAAATGGAGAAGAGCTTGAAACGGAATTTATAAAAATTCCAATGGTTGATTTACCATTAGGTGCAACTGAAGATCGAGTTTGTGGAACTATTGATATTGAAAAAGCATTAACTGAAGGTGTAAAAGCTTTTGAACCAGGTTTGTTAGCAAAAGCAAATCGTGGCTTACTTTATGTCGATGAAGTTAATTTATTAGATGATCATTTAGTTGATATTCTTTTAGATTCGGCAGCTTCTGGTTGGAATACTGTGGAACGGGAAGGTATCTCGATTCGGCACCCGGCTCGATTTGTATTAGTTGGATCTGGAAATCCCGAAGAGGGAGAATTACGGCCACAATTATTAGATAGATTCGGTATGCATGCTGAAATTCGAACAGTTAAAGATCCTATCTTAAGAGTAAAAGTTGTAGAAGAAAGAACCTCTTTTGATCAAACACCAATGTTATGGGTTGAAAACTATGAAGCTCAACAACAAGAACTTCGTGATCGAATTGTTGCTGCACAAAAATTATTGCCAACTGTGGAATTAGACTATAGTCTAAGAATTAAAATTTCAGAAGTTTGTAGTCGTTTAGATGTGGATGGTTTACGAGGAGATATTGTAACTAACCGAGCTGCAAAAGCATATGCCGCTTATAATCGATCTGATAAAGTAACAGTTGAAGATATTTCAAAAGTTATTACATTATGTTTACGTCACCGTTTAAGAAAAGATCCTTTAGAATCTATTGATTCTGGAGATAAAGTAAATAAAGTATTTAAAGAAATTTTTGAAATCGAAGATTAATTTTTTTAGCGTTATGAAGTAATATAGTTTTATAGTGTTAAATTAAATAAAATTATGTTAAAACAAATTTGGTTTGTCGTAAGTGTTTTTTTAATTGTAATTATTTTCCTACGAATGCCACAAGAAAGTATAGGATTATCGAGCTTTGCAAATAAAAGTGATTTATTAGGATCACCTAGTTCTGCACAAAGATCTTTAAATATTCTTACAGGGTTTGGAATTTTAATCTATTTTATTCTTGCTCTTACTTTTAATTTATAAATTAATTAAAATTTTATTCCTATGAGAGAGTTTTTGGAACAACTCGTAAGAATAAAATTTTAAATCTTAAAACGACTTATAAAATAACTATATTAATAAAATCAACTAAAATATACTTAATTTATAACTAATGCAATAACCAAAATTTAGTACCATTATTTAAGTTGTAGAGCGTTTAATTATCGCGGAGTAGAGCAGCCTGGTAGCTCGTTGGGCTCATAACCCGAAGGTCAATGGTTCAAATCCATTCTCCGCTAGAAAGTTTTATAATTTTAGTAATTTTTCTTTTTTTTTTATTAGAATTATATATTGAACGTTAAATATTTACAAGGGTTTACCTATGACATTAAATTTACAAACACCTTTTCCTACTTTCGGTGGAAGTACAGGAGGCTGGTTACGCGCAGCTGAAGTTGAAGAAAAATACGCTATCACTTGGAATAGTAATAAAGAACAAATCTTTGAAATGCCAACTGGTGGTGCAGCAATAATGCGTAGTGGCGAAAATTTATTATATTTGGCACGTAAAGAACAATGCTTAGCATTAGGAACTCAGTTACGAACTTTCAAAATTTCTAACTATAAAATTTATCGAATTTTCCCAAGTGGAGAAGTTCAATATTTACATCCAAAAGATGGTGTCTTCCCTGAAAAAGTTAACCCAGGAAGAACAGCAGTAAATAGTCGCGACTTCTCAATTGGAAAAAATCCAGAAGCAGCTTCAATTAAATTTAGTGGAGTTACTACGTATGAAAGTTAATTCATATTTAAGATTAGTTTAGTAGCTAATCTTTTGGCGAGATGGCAGAGTTGGTCGATTGCGTCTGATTTGAAATCAGATGAATCTTTGCGGATTCCGTGGGTTCGAATCCCACTCTCGCCTTACCCTATAAAGTCTTTTATATTTTATTTTTGCTTAACTGTGATAGAATTTTTTTCTAATATCTTATGGGTAAAGTCTACGATTGGTTTGAAGAACGATTAGAAGTTCAGGCTATTGCCGATGATATTTCTAGTAAATATGTACCACCACATGTAAACATATTTTATTGTTTTGGTGGGATTGTATTTACCTGTTTCTTAGTGCAAGTTGCAACAGGGTTTGCGATGACGTTTTATTACCGTCCAAGTGTAGTTGATGCATTTGCTTCGGTTGAATATATTATGACGAGTGTAAACTTCGGTTGGTTAATTCGTTCAATTCATCGTTGGTCAGCTAGTATGATGGTGATGATGATGGTTTTACATGTATTTCGAGTTTATTTAACAGGTGGATTTAAAAAACCACGTGAATTAACATGGGTAACTGGTGTAACTTTAGCAGTAGTTACAGTATCTTTTGGGGTAACAGGCTATTCTTTACCATGGGATCAAGTAGGATTCTGGGCTTGTAAAATTGTAACTGGTGTGCCTGCAGCGGTTCCAATAGTAGGACCACCATTAGTTTTAATTTTACGAGGCGGAGAAAGTGTTGGTCAAGCTACACTTACACGATTCTATAGTGCTCATACTTTTGTTTTACCTTTAGCAGCAGCTGCGTTAATGTTAACGCATTTCTTAATGATTCGTAAACAAGGTATTTCAGGACCGTTATAATTCAAAAATAAATTTAAAAATTTTTTAAGAAATATTATTATGTCAGTAATTAAAAAACCAGATCTAACAGATCCAAAATTAAGAGCCAAACTTGCGAAAGGAATGGGTCATAATTATTACGGAGAGCCTGCATGGCCAAATGATCTTTTATATGTTTTTCCGGTTTGTATTTTAGGAACATTCGCATGTTGTATTGGATTAGCTGTTATGGCACCAACACAATTAGGAGAACCTGCCGATCCATTTAACACTCCGTTAGAAATTTTACCAGAATGGTACTTTTTCCCTACATTTAATTTATTACGTGTTTTACCTAATAAATTATTAGGAGTATTAGCAATGGCAGCTGTACCTCTTGGTCTGATTACTGTACCATTTATCGAAAATGTTAATAAATTCCAAAATCCGTTCCGTCGACCGATTGCAAGTTTAGTTTTCATTGTTGGCTTTTTTACAGCTGTTTGGTTAGGAATTGGAGCATGTTTACCAATTGATAAAGCTATTTCATTAGGCTTCTGGTAAAACATTCAATAATTATTAGTACTAAAATTAGTACTAATAATTATTGAATGTTTTAATTTGTGATTATCGTAAAATGAAAACAATTTTCATATAGAGTTACAAATCCATTATTTTTCAAGATTACAACTATATTTTTTCTTATATTAATTTATCATTTAGAATTGATTTTTCATGAAATCGATTTTATCGAATTTGAATTGAATCTCCAAATTTATAAACTAAAGAGATAAATTTTACAGTCTATCCTAAATTCATTTTTTAGTAACCTAAAACTATACTAATTTTATAGTTTATACTCTCGATTATCTATGAATATGTTTAGACTTAAATTTCCTTTTACTAAATTGTGAATTTAAGTAAGTGACGCTTTACCACCAGCATCTTCAATTTGTTTTTTCGCATCTTCCGCAGCATCTTTTCCTAAAGCTTCTTGGACTTGTTTAGGCGCTGATTCTACTAATTCTTTTGCTTCTTTTAATCCTAAACCAGTTAAACTACGTACAACTTTTAATACAGCGATCTTTTTATCAGCTGGTACTTCATCTAGCATTAAATTGAATTCAGTTTTTTCTTCAACTTCTTCAGCTGCCACAGGAGCTGCCATCATCATTCCCCCACCAGCACTTGCAGATGCATCTACTCCGAATGTTTCTTCAATTTTTGTAACTAATTCTGAAGCTTCTAATAATGTTAAAGTTTTTAAGTCTTCAACGATTTGATCAATTTTTTCTGACATAATAAATTTTATTTATAATATTTATAAAGTTTTATTTCTAAGTTGAATCATTTCAAAAATATTAAAGAAAACTATCCAAATCTAATTTAAGAGATGGACCCATACTGGTACAAATAAATAAACTTTTAAAATATTTACCTTTTACACCTGATGGTCTATTTTGTTCAATCGATTTATATAATTCTTTTAAATTTTCTAGTAGTTGATTTTCGGTAAAATTTGATTTTCCAAAACTAACATGAACAATTCCTGTTTTATCAGCCTTATATTCAAATTTCCCTTTCTTAAACTCAGTTATTGTTGTTGCTAATGTACTACTAACTGTACCTGATTTAGGTGATGGCATTAAACCTTTCGGACCCAACACTCGACCAAGTTTAGCTAATTTTGGCATCATATTTGGAGTTGCAATTAATAAATCAAATTGAAGATTACCTTGATTTATTTTTTCAATTAAGTCATCATTTCCAACAATACTAGCACCAGCCAATTCGGCTTCTGAAAAATTCTCTTCATTCGTTAAAACAGCTATTTTAATTTCTTTTCCAATTCCATTAGGTAAAGTTACAGTTGTACGTAATTGTTGATCAGCATATTTAGGATCAATATTTAAATTCGCATGTAATTCAACACTTTCAACAAATTTTGTCGTCGCTGTATCTTTTAGAGCTGTTATAGCTTCTTCTATATTAGAATAAGCAATATTTTTAGTTTTTTTTTTATTTTCGTTTTGACGACGCGATAATTTTCGCATATAATTTCTCCATTAAAACTTATAAAATTCTAGATTAATCTACAATGGAGATACCCATATTTCGGGCAGTTCCTTCAACGATTTTTACAGCACTACTAAGTTTAGTAGTATTTAAATCAGGTAATTTGATATTTGCAATTTCTTCTACTTGAGCCTTAGTTATTGAACCGACAGTTATTCGATTTGGAGTTGATGAACCTTTTTTTATTTTTGCTGCATTCGCTAATAAAACAGATGCAGGGGGTGTTTTAAGTATAAAAGTATAACTTCGATCTTCGTATACTGATATTTCTACAGGAATAATAATACCTGTCTTATCAGTTGTTCTAGCATTATATTCTTTACAGAATGCAGCAATATTAACACCATGTTGACCTAATGCTGGTCCAACAGGTGGTGCCGGTGTTGCCTTACCAGCGGGTAATGCTAATTTAATTAAAGCTGTTATTTTTTTAGCCATCGAAATTTTTTTGATAAATTTATTAATAACTACTAAAACTTATTTAATTTTTTTATAAAATAAACTAGTTACGGAATTTTTTATTTTCTCAAATTCTATTTAATAATAAAATAATAACCTCTTAAGGAAGAGAAGCGCGCCCTGAAGGACTTGAACCCTCGACATCTAATTTTGGAGACTAGCGTTCTACCAACTGAACTAAGGACGCGATGAGCATACTATAATCGTAATAAATTGAAATGACAAGATTTAAAAAATTAATTAAATTTTTAAATAAAAATGCAACAATTTACTAAACAAAATGAACCTATAGTTATTAAAAATTATCTTCCTCATAATTTTTTGGCTGAAAAAATGATATTAAGTTGTCTATTAATAAGTTCGGAAGCAATTGATATAACATTACGAACAATTTCAATTGAAACCTTTTACTTTAAAAATCATCAAGAAATCTTTAAAGCTATTATTTTTATGTCTAAAAATAAAATATCTATAGATATTTTAACACTAACTACATTTTTACAAGATAATGGTTTATTAAAAAAGATTGGTGGAATAAAAGTCTTAATAGAACTTATAAACCAAATTCCAAATTTAGTTTATCTGGAAGAATATCTTCGTTTAGTGAAAGATAAGTTTCTACGTCGTTCATTAATTAAACTTGGTTATGAAGCCATTAATTCTGGTTATATAACTAACATTCCACTGGAAAATACTTTAAATGATTTTGAAACTCAACTATTTAATTTAACAAACCAAATTAAAATTCAAAAATTTTCTACTAGTGCAGAATTATTAAATAATATCTTTATAGATTTAAAAGAAAAATCGATGAAGCCTACTTTACCTGGTTTATCGTCAGGATTTTATGAGTTAGATTCATTAACGCAAGGATTCCAAAAATCGGATTTAATTATCATTGCGGGGAGACCATCCATGGGGAAAACTGCTTTTTCTTTAACTATGGGATTAAACATAATAAAGACTTCAAAATTACCAATTTTATTCTTTAGTTTGGAAATGTCGAAAGAACAAATAATGTATCGATTATTAGCAATGGAAACGAATATAAACCAAATGCGATTACGTAGCGGCAAACTATATCGAAATGACTGGATTAAATTAAATAAAGTGATAAAAATAATATCAAAATTACCTTTTTTTGTAGATGATACCTCTGATTTATCCATTCAGGATATTCGTTCCAAAATAAAAACAATAATTTTTGAACAAACACAAATCGGATTAATTGTGATTGATTATTTACAATTAATGCAAAATTCTAAATTTAAACTAGAAAATCGTGTCCAAGAACTTTCACAAATTACTCGTTCGTTAAAAAATATTGCTCGTGAATTTAATGTTCCAATTATTGCACTTTCACAATTAAGTCGGAATGTTGAAAATCGTGTGGATAAAAAACCTATTTTATCGGATCTGAGAGAAAGTGGTTCCATTGAACAGGATGCAGATTTAGTGTTAATGTTATATCGAAATAAATATTATAATTCAAAAGCTGACCTTGAAAGAAACCCAGATTTAACAGATTTAATTATAGCAAAACAAAGAAATGGTCCTACAGGCGCAATCAAATTAAAATTCGATGAGAAAAGAACTAAATTTTTAAATATTGATTTAGAGATTTAAGTGCCCAGACCCAGATTCGAACTGGGGACACGAGGATCTTCAATCCACTGCTCTACCAACTGAGCTATCCGGGCTTACTACTAATTATAGTCTATAATTATAAAAATCACAATGGCATTTTTATTTTAAATATTAGATATTGATTAATTTCAATTTTGTTGGTATATTGGTTTTGGATATAGGATTTAATATAACTTGGAAGAATATTTACATTGTCAGAATCGTAAGATAGCAGCATAAAATATAAATTTAAAGTTAGTATTAAAACTATATCTGCTACTTTAATATAATTTTACTTTCAATCCATTATAGTTTTATTAAGAAAATCATTGTTTATGTAATTTTAGGATAAGCAGGTCGTTTCTTGGGAGTGAAGTTAATTCTAGGGATGATTAGTTTTAACTATTCAGTAAGATGTAAAGCATATATCTATAATATTTTTTATTTGAAGATTAAAAGATTTTAAATATTTTGTTCTTTATTTTGGTATCAAAATAGATGTCTAGTATAATACAGTTGGAAACTATTAAAATAAAATACTAATATTAGTTATATTTTTTTTGTAAAAGCTGATACAATACTTATTGTAGTCAATCTTACTATTTTTAACTTTTTATTTAAAATAACAGGAAATTAGAAATGACAGCTTCATTAGCAAATTTTATATCTAGTTTAGCAGCAGGTGCTTTAGTTGTTGCAGCTATTGGTGGTGCTTTAGTTTTTATTAGCAGAAGTGATAGAGTTACACGAAGCTAGTTTATTACTAAAACATAGTATTAAATACTATTATTAAATTTTCGAATTTTTAGCTAATATATATACAAAATAGATTGGATTAAATTAAAATTATGATAAATATTAGTTTAGGCCCCAATATATATTTGGGTCTCCTTGTCAGTGTTGGCGTACTATTATTATATTATCTTAGAGTAGTTAAACCAGAAATTGCAAGAGATGAAGATATATTTTTTTCAACTATTGGTTTACTTTATAGTTGTATTTTAATGGTTCACGGATGGCGATTAGATCCAATTTTATTATTTAGTCAAGTACTCATTATTACAACAGTTTTAGTTGCAGGATGGGAAAATATTAGATTACGAGGATTAGTTGCTAGCATGGGGAAAAAACTTCGAAAAAAATAATTAAATCAATTCTTTTGTTCTTGGTTTCAAGTTTATAAACAACTTTTTTAAATTATGTTTAAAAAATATTCGCAATTTTTTGGTATCGTATTCTTTTGTATCTTTAATATTTCGGTTTTAAATGCATCAGCAATTGACTTAGATGAAGCTACACGAACTGTAGTTGCCGATGGTACTGGAAAGACAACTGTTTTAACCCCAGAACAAGTTAAACGAGGTAAAAGATTATTTAATTCAACATGTGGTGCTTGTCACGTTGGTGGTATTAGTAAAACTAATCCAAATGTTGGTTTAGATCCAGAAGCTTTAGCTTTAGCGACACCGCGTCGGGATAATATTGAGGCTTTAGTTGATTATTTAAAAAATCCAACAAGTTATGATGGCTTAGAATCTATTGCAGAAGTTCATCCAAGTATTAAGAGTGCAGATATTTATCCACGTATGCGTTCATTAACAGATGAAGATTTATATTCTCTTGCTGGTCATATCATGTTACAACCTAAGATTGTGACAGAGAAATGGGGTGGTGGTAAAATTTACTATTAATATCTAAATTCCTTCTGTTTAAAAAGTGAAAATGAAGTATTTTCACTTTTTAAATTAGGATACTAACGACATGAGAACATGACGAGAAAGAAAAATAACTTTATTAAAATTCTAGAAGCTTTTATATTTTTCTAGAAGTTAAAAGGCATGTAGCTCAGTGGATAGAGCATCAGATTCCGATTCTGAAAGTCAAGGGTTCGATTCCCTTCATGCTTATAGTTACTTAGTAAAAAGTAACTTTGATAATTTGGGGCTGCTTTGGTTTCGACATTTAAATATAAATAAAGTATGATGCAGGTCGAAGTTTGTATTCTTCGTAAAAATTTACAAATCAAAAATAAATGCTAATAACATAATTCCGTTTAACTTTCAAACAGTAAATTTAACTAACAAACAAACTTACTCAAGTTTCTTACAATTTGCTGCTTAAAACTAAAGAACTCTTATTAACAAAATTAGTGCACTATTGCTAGACGTTTTCTAGTAGATAGTTTAGAATAATTTTATCAGTTGTTCAATTATTGAACTATGCCCGTGAACGAGTACTTTAATTAAATTTAGATGGACGTGGGTTCAATTCCCATCAGCTCCATATTTGCATTCGTGGCCGAGTGGTTGAAGGCACCGGACTCATAATCCGTTTTCCTCTGGAACGTCACTGGTTCGAACCCAGTCGGATGCATATTTCATATTTTTTATATTGTTTTTTTCAAAATCTAATTGTAAAGTTATAAATAAGAAATGCTTATATTTAATAGTTAAAATACATGGTTAAATTAAATACCCAAAAAACAATTAATGATTTAGAAACTAGTTTTCTTAAAAAAGATTTACCGGTACTTAGAATTGGTGATAATGTCAAACTTGGAGTTAAAATTATTGAAGGTAATAAAGAACGGGTTCAATTTTATGAAGGTACAATCATAGCAAAAAAAAATAGTTCAATTAATACAACTATAACTGTTAGAAAAATATTACAAGGCATTGGAATCGAAAGAATTTTTTTAGTTCATTCACCAAAAATTGATTCAATCACGGTTTTACGATCTTCTAAAGTTAGAAGATCAAAGCTTTATTATTTACGTGGTTTAAAAGGAAAAGCAAGTCGATTAAAACAATCTTTTCAATAAACTTAAAACTTTTTAAAAATTTACGAAAAAAATTTATTTGTATTAGATTTAAGTGGTATAATACTAAGTAGTAAAGTAAAAGTAGAAATATCGTTTCAAATTTTATTTTATAATTATTTACAATAAGGAGTTATATGGTTACGTATAAGGTGACATTAATAAGTGAAGAACAAGGCATCAATGCAACAATTGATTGTAATGATGATGTATTTGTTTTAGATGCAGCTGAAGAACAAGGGGTTGAATTACCTTATTCATGTCGAGCTGGTGCCTGTTCAACATGTGCAGGTAAAGTTGAAAAAGGAAGTATCGATCAATCAGAACAGACTTTCTTAGACGATGATCAAGTTGAAGCAGGATTTGTTTTAACATGTATTGCGTATCCAAAATCTGATTGTACAATTTTAGTACATCAAGAAGACGAATTATATTAATAAAAAAAAAAAAGGAATGACAACTTACTATTATGTCATTCCTTTTTTTTTTAGAAATTAAGTTCTGCAGCTTGAACTTTTTCGAATTGTTTTTTCTTTAAAATTAAAAATACTTGTGTTAATAATACACAGAAGCAGAAAGCTAAGTAACCAATAATCCGTAATGGATTTTGTAATACAATTTCTGTTTCTTCTTGACCAAAACCACCGGCATTTGGATCAAGGTTTAAAGGTTGATCTAGTTTTACAATATCACCTTGTTTTACAGTTAACGTTAAACCTGCTGGTACAAGTTGTGATATTTTTGTTCCATTAGAATCAACAATTACAACATTAGACTCACCTTTTTCTGATGTTCCAATTTCTGTAATTTGTCCAGCTTGTGGTGCTGCAAAGACGTTTACATTACTCTTTTCACCAGTAGGATATACCTGTCCACGACCTCGATTTCCTCCAGCGTACATTGGATAAGTTAAATATTTAATATCTGAACTCTTTTCCGGATCAGGTGCTACAACAGGAAAAATTAATTCTTGATGTGTTTTTCCCGCAATAGGTCCAACAACTAAAATATTATCAAATTCAGTGCTATACGGTGAAATAAAAACTCCTTTATTTTTAGCTTTAATTTCTTCCGGTATTTGATTTTTCGGTGCTAATTTAAAACCATTTGGTAAAATTAGAATACCACCGACATTTAGATCGGCGCTTTTCCCATTCGCCCCTATTTGTTGTTTATTTACATCATAAGGCACTTTTATTGCTACTTCAAAAACTGAATTAGGAAGAACAGCTTGGGGTGCTTCAACTTCAATTGCTTTTTGATTTAAATGACAGTTTGCACAAGCTAATTTTCCATTTGCTGCACGCGGATTTGAATAATTTTGTTGTGCAAAAACTGGATATGCTGATGAATCTTCAATGCAAACACTAAATAAATTTATAGCAATCATTAAAGCAAATAAAAGACTTTTAAAAAACTTGTTAGTTGCCATGGATTAAATACTTTTTAAGTATGGATATTCTATTATATAAATTAATTTTTTATTAAAAACAAGATACCTATTCCAGAAAGATATAGTAGCAATATTGCCATTGAGAGCAATAATTGTGTCAGTGGATCGGTAGAAGGTGTTAAAATTGCTCCAAGAATTGTTGAAGCTAATATAATATATCGCCAGGCACCTAACATTTGTTGGGCTGATACGATATTTAACAAACCTATTAAAATTTGAATAATTGGAATTTGAAAAGCTAACCCGGTACTATAAAACAGAACTAGAATAAATTCAAAATATTGGTCAAAGGACCAAAATGGTTCTAGTACTTCTTCACTATAGTTTAAAAAAAAATTTAGAGCAGCAGGTACTAGGGTATAATAGGAAAAAGCTAACCCTAATCCAAACAGAATTAATGAACTTAATAGTAAAGGTAAAATAATTTTTGTCTCTTTCTTTGTTAATCCTGGTAATAAGAATAAAATAATTTGACTTATTACAAATGGACTAGCAAAAAGCAATCCCGTATAAAAAGAAATTTTTATTGTTGAAATAAAATATTCTCCAGGAGATAGTTGAAAAAATTTTACATTATTGACTGGGTATTCTAGAATTTTAACTAAGACTTTAACCTCAAGAAACGCTACACAAGTTAACAATAAAATTATTCCAAACAAACTAAAAATTCGTTGACGTAATTCTTCAATATGTTCGGAAAAAGGTAATTCTAATGTTATAATTGTATTATTTGTAAAATTAAAATTAGAATTAGTTACCATAAATTTAAAGTGAGTATTTATTCTAGGTTTTTAGAGTAAGAAAAAATAATACAATAAAATTATTAACCTTTTCATTGTACTTATTTAATAAGATTGTCAAATCTCTTAAAATTTGACAATCTTATTAAACTTCTATGATAAATAGTTAATAGCTTCTAAACGTGCCGTAGCTTTTTTTAATTCAACAGAAGCATCAAGTCTATCTTTACTTGTTTCAGCTTTTTCAATTGCTGCTGTTGCTTTTTCTAATTTTTTTGTAGCTTCACTTAATTCTACATTATCAAGCTCTTCTACATCATTTACCAAAACTGTGACACGATTACGGTCAATTTCAGCTAAACCACCACATAAGATAATAGGTGTCCATTTTTCGTCCAACTTTATTCTTAATAATCCTGTATCTAAAGCTGTTATTAATGCAGCGTGGCCGTCTAATACCCCTACCTGACCAGTTAAACCAGGTAATACAACTTCGTCTGCTGTTGTTGAACAAATAACTCTGTCAGGGGTAAGAACTCGAATGTTCATAACCATATATATTACTCCTTATTTTAGAGTTTCTGCTTTTGCAATTGCTTCATCAATATTACCTACAAGGTAAAAAGCTTGTTCTGGTAAATCATCTAATTCACCATTTAACAACATTGAGAAACCTTTAATTGTTTCTTCTAAACTTACATATTTACCTGGTGAACCTGTAAAGATTTCAGCAACAAAGAATGGTTGTGATAAGAAACGTTCAATTTTACGTGCTCGTGATACTGTTAAACGATCTTCTTCCGATAATTCATCAATACCTAAAATTGCAATGATATCTTGTAATTCTTTATATCGTTGTAATGTTTCTTTTACAGTCTCAGCAATTTCATAATGAGTTGCACTAACAATACCTGGTTGTAGCATTGTTGAAGTAGAATCTAATGGATCTACTGCAGGATAAATTCCTTTCGCTGCTAAATTTCGTGATAATACTGTTGTTGCATCTAAGTGAGCAAAAGTTGTTGCTGGAGCAGGATCAGTTAAATCATCCGCAGGCACGTAAACAGCTTGAATTGAAGTGATAGAACCTTGTGTTGTTGAAGTAATTCGTTCTTGTAATGCTCCCATCTCAGTTGCTAAAGTTGGTTGATAACCTACTGCTGATGGCATCCGACCTAATAATGCAGATACTTCAGAACCTGCTTGTGTGAAACGGAAAATATTATCAATAAATAATAATACATCTTGTTTGTTTACATCACGGAAATATTCTGCCATTGTTAATGCTGTTAAACCAACACGCATACGTGCTCCTGGTGGTTCGTTCATTTGACCATATACTAAAGCTACTTTAGAATCTGGGAAATTATTTTCATTAATTACACCTGATTCTTTCATTTCTTCATATAAATCATTTCCTTCTCGTGTACGTTCTCCTACACCACCGAAAACAGATACCCCACCGTGAGCTTTTGCAATATTGTTAGTAAACTAGGTGGACCATTTCGATCAACACCCGTCTTTCGATCCGGACTTGAAAGTTTCCCTTCATCCGGCTCTCGGTTTAAAACCCAACTACGGAAAGCTAGTTGATAGACACAGATTTTTCAAAGCGACTCTTTTGGATGTGACAATGCTTATGAAGAGCTTGTAGATTTTTATAGTTATCAGAACCACCCTTCGATCTTGGAGTACAATGATCGACTTCAATTATATCCATGGGAGTGAAGCTTTTACCACACCAATTACAGCATCCTTTTTGGATTCGTATTAATTTAGAAATTCTGTGACGAAACCCAGAATAGTTTTCTGTTCGTTCTGCCCAATACAGATGATTACCATCGTAAGGGGAAGCCTTTCCTTTAATTTTTACATGTTGTGCAGAACCAACCCATACCATTTTAGGTAAAAAGTTTTCTTCTACTTTCCCATCTTTTCCTAAGACTTTTCCAGTTAATATCCAGTTATTTTGGTAATTCTTTCCTCTAAACAGATAGTTATTTCCTTCTGGGAAATATTTATCTTTTAATTTCGTCCGTGACCTTAGTCCTTTCGATTTTCGGCGGAATACCCAAGCTCTGATTTGATTAAAGATTATATAATCAAGTTTAGAGAAATCCTCGATGCATTCCGAGTATCGGAAATAATTTGCCCAACCGATTATTCGACTAGATAGTAGAGTAATTAAAGAATAGCTTGAAGCAGATTTGTTTTCTTGAATTAATTTTCGAATGCGTTGTATGATACGTGTTCTACTTTCCCGTGAAGGATGTATTTTGACTTTATACTCCTCATTTGCTTGCTTTTTAATAGAAATTATCTGGAACCCTAGGAACTCAAACCCTTCTGTTGAATTAATTATCCTCGTTTTGGCCTTTGATAATTCTAATCCCGCCTCTTTTTCCAACCATATTGCGACTTGATTTTCGATTGCCTCGATGTCTTTTCGTTCAGGAGCAGTGATTACAAAATCGTCTGCATATCTAGAGAATCCAATGGCAGCCTTCCTGTCTCGTTTTGCTACTTTGGAACTTCGTCCAGTAATTGGATACCAGGTGTTAGCATACCATTCTTTGATATCATCTCCTAAACCATGAAGTGCAATATTTGATAAAAGTGGTGAAATGACACCACCTTGAGGCGTGCCTTCCATACATTGAAAGACTTCATCAGGTCTGTTCAGGTAACCTACCATAATATCTGCTTTAAGCCATGCTTTTATTTGACTTTCCATTGTGTCAAATGTAGATAGCTTTGTAAGTAGTTTATCATGATCTATCCTGTCAAAGCATTTTTGAATGTCGGCGTCAAGAACATATCGAGATTTTCCCCTTAATGAAAGGAAAAGTGTAGCAATGGCATCATGACATGACCTTCCTGGCCTAAATCCGTAAGAATTAGGCTCAAAAATAGCCTCCCACTCTGGCTCCAAGGCGAGTTTTGCCAGCATTTGTTTTGCTCTATCTTCGATAGTCGGAATGCCTAAGGGCCGCATTTCACTCTTTCCAGGCTTAGGAATGTAAGTCCTTCTAATAGGCCTAGTTTTTCCATCAAGCTTAAGTCGAGAAGCTAATTTCATCTTATTTTCATGTGAAATTGCTTTCACACCATCCACACCAGCGGTGTTACGTCCTTTATTTTCTGTGGTAACTTTTCTGACTGCTAATAATTTAGCATCCAAACTAGCAATAATTCTGCGTTGAATCGCATGAACTTTTGCTTTGTTTCCTTCTATACTAGCTTTATAAACTCTTCTTTGTTGTCTAGAAATCCTATCTTGAACTAAAGTCCAATTGATATCATTCCACGCTAATTCGCTCATTTTGACTCGATTGTTTATATTTTAAACCCTTTTGGACATCAGCATATCATTCACACTGCTATGCGCATAAATGCATTGGCTTTTTCCAAAAGTCTTTCATCTAATACTCATACGGAACTGCAATTCCTACCTTCAATGAGAGCTACTCATGTATTAGGAGATCTATTAGATTTTCCACTGTTCCTCTATCTTATCTACGCAGGTTAGATGTGCATAATATACCCAGGATGTGTCATATTCTAAGCATAGAGGTATAATTAAACCTTTATGTTACATCCATCAATTGATTTCTCTCGAAATTTATTTCAGATAAACCCCGTCATGGTTCGAGAATAGATACTTAAATGCATTGAGGTAGGAATACTTACCCCTCTTAGCGTCATCATACTGCATTCCATATACCTTTGCTAAACTTCCTCAATTGCAAAGTGAGTAATCAAGGTATATAGACTGAATGCTTAGCCACTCGGACGAATTCACATCGCCATAAGTTAGAAGTTCACACTAATAATTTAGTGTGTGGATTTTCTCCTTTGAATTCTTATTAGAATGCAAAAGATTCTTTCCAAACAGGTCGCACAATTAATTCCATAATTAAAACAGTTTTACCTACACCAGCTCCACCGAATAAACCAATTTTACCACCACGACGATATGGAGCTAATAAGTCTACAACTTTAATACCAGTTTCAAAAATTGATGGTTTTGTTTCTAATTCAGTAAATGCTGGCGCATCACGATGAATAGGTAATGTTTCATCAAACACAACTTCACCTTGCTCATCTACAGGTTCACCAATTACATTAAAAATACGACCTAATGTTGGACTACCAACAGGTACAGTAATTGGACAACCTAAATCAACAACTTCAACACCACGTTTTAATCCGTCAGTTGATCGCATAGATACCGCACGTACTTTATTATCACCTAATAGTTGTTGTACTTCAACAATAGTTACACTACCATCTTCTAATCCGATTTCAAGGGCACTATAAATAGGTGGTAACTTTCCGTCTGGAAATGCTATATCTAGTACAGGACCAATAATTTGAGTAACGTAACCTTTATTTAAATTAGTTTTTACCATTTTGATTTAACATATTAAAATATTTCAGAATAAATATACTTTCCCAATTTAATGTAGTAACAAATTTAAAATTTACTAATTAATTACTATTGTACAACAAAATTATCTGAATTCTTGAATATAATAAGATTTTGATTGGAGTCAAATGCTTTAATTTACATATCTGGATCATTAAGTCTTCCGGTTACTTTTAACCAGTTTCGTGCTCCTGGATAATTATCAGGTGCTAGTTTTAAAGCTTGTCTCCAATATTCTGCTGCTTTATCAAATAAATCTTTTGATAATTCAAGATATTCATCTTCATTCATAGATTGTGCTCGAAGAGCTTGAGAATGATAAATAACAGCAATATTATTTAAAGATTGTGGAAGATTTGGATTTAAAACAAGGGCTTGATGATAAAATTCAAGAGCTTGCGTATATTTTCCATTATTTCCATAAATTAAACCTATATTGTATAACGCATAACTACGATCATAAGGATCTTCTTCAACTTGAAGAGCTTCATAGTAATTTTCTAGTGCTTCAGCATATTGACCTCTAGATTGGGCCGCCATTCCTGCTCGATAATATGAAAAAGCTTGTTTTTCCTGTTTACTGGCAGGTAATACTTTCAGAAGAATATCTGCTATAACTGTAAATGTTTTATCGATGAAGTTACCCATAAAAAACTCCTTCTAAAATATATACTTAATTATTGTTTAGTAGACTTATTATATAATAAATTACCAAGATTAACACTTGCCCTAAGTAAGGTTCTACTTTCTATCTCGATTAATTCAATATCATTCATTTCGAATTAATCGACGTAGGAAAAATTATATTATCTTTCGGTAATAATTTGAACAATCGATTGCCATGAATCAGTTCTACCAAATGAAAAAAGTTCTAATAACATTCTAATGTTGATTACTAATACTGTTCCAGATTGAATAATCATTGGACTAGAATAAGCAAGCATTCTAATTCTCTATTTTACCAATGTTAGTAAATGAGCCTTATTGTCCAAAACGTTTAATTTGTATTAAATTGAAGTTTAAACAGAATTTGACGCAACAAAAGGAAACAATGATAATATACGTGCACGTTTTATTGCTTTTGAGAGTTTTCGTTGTTGTTGAACTGTTACACCCGTAGCACGTCTTGGGAGAATTTTACCCTGTTCTGTGACAAATAATGCTAATAAGTCAATATCTTTATAATCAATTTTTTGATTTATACCAATTGGAGATGCCTTTTGTTTTTTTGATATCATAATTTATTTGATTTCTTTATGTATAGTTGCTTTATTGCAATGTGGGCAGTATTTCTTTAATTCTAATCTTTCTGGATTGTTCCGACGATTTTTTTGTGTCAAATAGCGTGAAACACCTGGTGAGCGTTTATTCACATTTGATCGACATTCAGTACACTCTAAAGTTATTAAAATGCGAGTCCCTTTATTTTTTGCCATAAAAATTTTTACTGGTAGTTTTAATATCTAATATATTGCAGAAAAATATTTATATTATCAAGGTTTAAAAATATTAATATTAAAAACTTTCAATTTCTTACCAAATATACTATATTACTATAAACCCTGACTTATAAAATAACTACAAAATATTTCAAACTAAAAATATGGCTAATAATAAATCGGCTGAAAAACGAATTGAAATTAATAGACGAAATCGTTTACAAAATCGTTTTTATAAAAGCTCAGTTCGAACTTTAATTAAAGTTTTTTTGAAAGATTTAGAAATATATAAAGTTTCAAAAAATCTTGAAGATCAAGAAAAAGTTAAAAAAATTTTAAGTTCAGTTTATAGTTTAATTGATAAAGGTACTAAAAAAAACGTGTTTCATAAAAATGCAGCTGCTAAAAAAAAAGCAAGATTAGCTGCTTATTTAAAAGCTGCTTAAATTCAAGTAAGATAATTTAGACTTTTCATGAAATACTCTTTAGTTAAGAAAATTAAAAATTTTCTTAACATCCAACGTTAATTACTAAAACGATATTAATATAATTATTTATTTGAGTTAACAACCACAACAAAGATTATGAAACAATCTATGAATTATATTACTGCTCTTCCTGATTTTATAGCGATGCAAAGGATAAGCTTTTGTTGGTTCATTACTCAAGGTCTTAATGAAGAATTAAGTCTTTTTTCTAGAATTCACGATTTTAGTCAAAATACAGAATATATTTTGTTCGGAGAAGAATATAGTTTAATAAAACCTCCTTGTAGTTTAGTGATAGCAAGAAAATACAGTGGAAATTATCGAGCACAACTTGTTATTCCTATAGAAGTTAGAAATAAAAAAATCAATAGTATTCGTTACCATAATCAATTTCCGATTATTACATTACCTTTAATGACTACTGCCGCAACATTCATTATAAATGGATGTGAACGTGTCATTGTTAGTCAAATTATTCGAAGTCCAGGTGTGTACTTTGAGAGAAATCGAAACCAAAAAAAACGGAACCAATTTAAGCGAAAACTCTCAACAGATATAAATAAATTACGTGCATTTCTACCATCTGGAGAAGCATTTATTTCAGAATTGGATCTTTTTTTTCCTACACCAGTAACAACTATTGACCGACGTACAAACAAAAAAAAAGTCATTCCAAATTGGAAAAAAACATCTATTTTTTCTTATTCTATTAATTTTTTAAAACAAAAACAAAAAAATTCTACATTTTATTTTTTACAATGCTTTAAATTATATCGTATTATATCAACTAGCATAGGACAAGAACAAAAAATTGAATTAATTCAATTATTTTTAAAATGGTTAAAGCTAAAAAATAATATTTCAAGTTTTAAATCTGATTTAAAAGAAGAAAACGTGTTTTATTTATTAGAGTATTTTAACCTGTTAATACGTCTTTTAATTAAGTATGAAATTTTTCAAAAAACTTGGGTTTCGAACAAAATTAAAAATAAAAGTGGAATTGAAAGTGAAAGAAAATGGTTAAACAATATTATTCAAAATACAAATTTATCCTCGTTACAAACTTCACCTCAATTATCAATAGATCAAACTCTAAAATTATTAGATATATATGATAAAAGTCTCGTAAAATCTCAAAAAGCTGCTCATATAAAATTAAATCGAAAATTAATCCTTATTACAACCAATTCAAAAGATTGGCTAAATGAAATGCGAAACTTTTATTTTTTAAAACAAACTATAAATCAATTAACACAAAAAGTAAAAGAAACAAATCAAGGAATTGAATTTAAAGAATTAAGACCAACAATCTATTTTTCGACTAGTATAAAAGAACAATTAAAATATATTTTTGGAAAAAATAAATTACTTTATAAACCAGAACGTCATAAATATATTAAGACAAAAACTCAGTTACTTTTATATAAAGAAGATCATGAAATTAAAACCAATTATCATAAAAAGTATGATGAAAAAGATTTATACACTGCAATTTTAATTCCAGAATATGGTTCATGGATTCGTTTTGGATTTCAAAAGAATACAAAAATTAATCCTTATAAATACCCTCTTAAAAATCAGGAAGACGAAATTACAATTCAATTAGATAAAGTAAATCAAAAACCTGTTCTTTATTTATTAAAAGAAATGGGTCTTACCGATCTAGAAATATACAGAAATCTTGAACATTCAGATTTTTTTTATTTTAATAAACCATTATTAATAGATTCAGTTCATTTTAATCAACCATTACTTCGATTTGATTTAACTTCAAATTATTTCAATAATATCTCTGAGTTTTCAAGAATTTTTGATTCTTCCTATTATCGCTTAGGAAAAGTCGGTCGATTAAAAGTGAATACCCGATTAAATCTAAAAATTAATTCAAGAATTCAAACAATTACCTATGAAGATATTTTTGCAATTACTGATAAATTGTTAACATTAACAATAACTAAAACAGTTCCCGATGATATTGATCATTTAAAGAATCGTCGAGTTCGTTCAGTTGGAGAATTATTACAAAATTTATTCCGTATTGGATTCCAACGGTTAGTACGAAAATTAAGAAATCAAACCAATAAAATTGATTCCGGACATTTATTAAGTTTCAATATAGTAAACGCTACAGTCAGAGAGTTTTTTGGATCAAGTCAATTATCTCAATATTTAGATCAAACAAACCCTTTATCATCTTTAACTCATCGACGTAGAATAAGTGGTCTAGGACCCGGTGGATTTGATCGTGACCGTATAAGTTTTGCAGTTCGTGATATTCATCCAAGTCATTATGGGCGAATTTGTCCTATTGAAACACCAGAAGGACAAAATGTTGGGTTAATTGCTTCATTAACTACATGTGCTAGAGTTAATAAATCGGGATTTTTAGAAACCCCATTTTGGCGAGTACTAAATGGAAAAGTTATTAAGACTGGTAATCCAATATATTTAACTGCTGATGTAGAAGATTTATATAAAATTGCCCCGGCTGATATTGCAACTAATGGGGATAATTATTTAGCAAGAAATGTAATTCCAGTTCGATATAAACAGGATTTTGTTAATGTTACACCATCTGAAGTTGATTTTATAGCCATTTCAACAATTCAAGTAGTTTCAGTGGCAGCATCATTGATTCCGTTTTTTGAACATGACGATGCTAACCGAGCTTTAATGGGATCGAATATGCAGCGTCAATCTGTACCTTTAATATTACCACAAAAACCAATCGTGGGAACAGGCTTAGAAAATCAAATTGCAATTGATTCTGGAATGACATTGAATGCTCAAGTGTCAGGTATTGTAAATTCAGTAACGGCTACTAAAATTATAGTCAAAGATAAAAGTGGAAAGAAACGAACTTATCAATTACAAAAATATTTACGATCGAATCAACAAACATGTATTAATCATCGTCCAATTGTTTGGAAAGGGGAAAAAGTTAAATCAGGACAAATTTTAACGGATGGCCCTGCGATCACAAGTGGCGAATTAGCATTAGGACAAAATGTTTTAGTCGGTTATATGCCATGGCAAGGTTATAATTTTGAAGATGCAATATTAATAAATGAACGATTAGTTTATGATGACATCTTTACTTCAATTCATATTGAACGGTATAAGATTGAAATTGATCGGACGTCTGATTTATCAGAACAAACAACTAAAAATATTCCAAATTTGAGTCCTTCTGAAGTTCACTATTTAAATGACGATGGTATTGTAACCGTTGGGACATTCGTTAAACCTGGAGATATATTAGTTGGAAAAGTAATTTCTAATGATACATCTGAACAATTACCTGAATCAAAATTATTACGTGCAATTTTTGGTGCAAAAGCCAAAGGTGTGAAAGATAGCTCTTATCGAATGCCAGATGGTGAATATGGCCGTGTTATTGAGACTGTTACTTTCAATCGACGAACAAAATTAACATATAAATTCGAGAAAATTTATGTGTTTATTGCTCAAATTCGTAAAATTCAAGTTGGAGATAAAATTGCAGGACGACATGGAAATAAAGGAATTATTTCAAGAATTTTACCAAGACAAGATATGCCTTTTTTACCAGATGGAACCCCTATTGATATTATTTTAAATCCGTTAGGCGTACCATCACGTATGAATGTTGGTCAACTTTATGAATGTCTATTAGGATTAGCAGGAGATAAGTTAAATTCTAGATTTAAAATCTTACCATTTGATGAAATGTACGGATTAGAAATGTCACGAATTCTAATTAATAAAAAATTGCGACAAGCTTCTATTGTAAATGATGAAAGTTGGTTATTTAATCCATATGCTCCTGGAAAAATGGTTCTTATAGATGGTCGAACCGGCAAGGAGTTTGAAAATCCAATTACTGTGGGTAATGCTTACATGTTAAAACTTATTCATTTAGTAGATGATAAAATGCATGCACGGGCAACTGGTCCTTATTCTCTTATTACTCAACAACCATTAAGAGGGAAAGCCCAACATGGCGGTCAAAGATTTGGTGAAATGGAAGTATGGGCATTAGAAGGTTTTGGAGCAGCTTTTACATTAAAAGAGTTATTAACGATTAAATCAGATGATATGCAAGGTCGAAATGAGACGCTAAATGCTATTGTCAAAGGCCAACAAATTCCTAAATTCGGTATTCCAGAATCATTTAAAGTATTATTACAAGAATTACGTTCAATTGGATTAGATATGAGCACATACAAGATTGAAAAATTCAGCTCACATAAAAGATACGAAGTCGAAGTTAATTTAATTGAGAAGTACAATTCGTTATCAAAAACATTCTCTCCTACTTCAAATATAAATGATATCTCATTTTAAGAATAAAAATGGTACAAACTGCAAAAGAATTTGATTATATAAAAATTAAACTAGCATCACCGTTTCGAATATTGCAATGGGCTAATCGTAAATTACCAAATGGACAATTTATTGGTGAAGTTCAAAAGTCTGAAACTATTAATTATCGAACGTTTAAGCCAGAAATGGATGGACTATTTTGTGAGCGTATTTTTGGCCCTAGTAAAAGTTTAGAATGTGCTTGTGGAAAATATAAACGAGTTCGATATGAAGGCTTAATTTGTGAACGATGTGGGGTTGAATTAACGGAATCGCGTGTAAGACGTCATCGAATGGGATATATTAATTTAATTTATCCGGTCACACATGTTTGGTATGTTAATAGTCGGCCTAATTTTATGGCTTTATTATTGGAAGTAGAAGAATCTGAAAAACAATTAGATACAACTTATACCCCTCATTCCGAAGAATGTAAAAAATGTGAAGGTTTAAAATTAACAACATCAACAATTGTTGATTTATGGGATGAAAGAATTAAACGAATTAAATTGGCTTCACTAGCTTATTTTATCGCTGAAGATGAAATTTCTTTTTATGGATTACATTGGGATTTACAACAATATCGAAGAAGTCGAGAACTAGGATATAGTGGATATCCATTAAAACCATATCCAAAGCCTCAAAATCGACGTTATAATACACCGAAGTATTTATTACGAGCAACACCAAATTTTTTAATTGGTGCTCCATTAATTAAACGTGAATTAGAAAAATTGAACTTAAAGTCAGAAATTTTTCGAACACGGTGTTTTATATTAGTCTGTACAAAAGTTTTAAATAAAGAAACTCCATTATATGATCAGTCAAAATGGTTTCGGAAATGGGAACAACAACGAATTTATAAAATTCGTGAACAAGCAATTAAAAGAATTCGAATTTTAGAAAATTTAGTTGGAACAGGATCTAGCCCTGCTTGGATGATTTTAATGATATTACCAGTTATTCCGCCCGCTTTACGTCCAATGATTCAATTAGAAGGTGGGCGATTTGCGACATCGGATTTAAATGAATTATATCGTCGAATAATTACACGAAATAATAGACTTCTTCGATTATTAGAAATTGATGCACCTCAATTAATTATTCGTAATGAGAAGCGAATGCTACAAGAAGCTGTTGATACTTTAATTGATAATGGTAAAAGAGGAAAGATTGCTTTAAGTGCAAATAATCGACCTTTAAAATCGTTATCGGATATTATTAAAGGTAAACACGGTCGTTTTCGACAAAATCTTCTAGGTAAACGAGTTGATTATTCTGGTCGTTCCGTAATTGTTGTTGGTCCAAGTCTAAAATTGAATCAATGTGGTTTACCATATGAAATGGCTATTGAATTATTTCAACCATTTATAATTCGGGAATTAATTAATCAAGGTTTAGCAAGTAATATGAAAATTGCTAAAAATTTAATTCAACAAAACGAGCCAATTATTGATCCAGTTTTAGAAAAAGTTTTAACAAACCATCCTATTTTTTTAAATAGAGCACCAACTTTACATCGTTTAGGAATTCAAGCATTTGAGCCAATTTTAGTGCAAGGTCGCGCAATTAAACTACATCCATTAGTTTGTTCTGCGTTTAATGCAGATTTCGATGGAGATCAAATGGCAGTTCATATTCCATTATCATTAGAAGCTCAAGCTGAATGTTATATGTTAATGTTAGCACCCTATAATTTCTTATCACCAGCTAATGGTGATCCGATTATTATGCCTAGTCAAGATATGGTATTGGGTTGCTATTATTTAACAGTAAATAATATTCCTAATTTATTAGGTTCAAATCATTATTTTGCGAATTTAGAAGATGTTATTTTAGCTTATAATCAAGATCAACTCGAGATTCATAGTTCTATTTGGGTTCGTTATTCAAATAATGTGAATCAAAATTCAACATTACTTAAGAAAGTTGAGTTAAAAGATGGAAGTTTTATTGAATATTATGAAGATATGCAAATTCGAAAAACGAAAGATGGAACTATAATTGCTCAATATCTACAAACTACAACAGGTCGTGTAATTTTAAATTATACAATTCAAAAAACCTTAAATTTTTTATAAAGAGTTTACTAATATGAAAAATTATACTTATCAAAATAATTTAATAGGTAAAAAGCAGTTACGACAATTATTAGCATGGAGTTTTACAAATTATGATTCTATGCATGCTTGTTCTCTAGCTGATGAATTAAAATATGTTGGTTTTAAATACGCAACTCAGGCAGGAATTTCGATTAGTATTGAAGATTTAAAAGTTCCATTTATTAAGAATATAATGCTTGAAAAAGCAAACCAAGAAATTATAAATTCAGAAAAAATTTATTTAAAAGGAAAGATTACAGAGGTTGAAAGATTTCAAAAGATTATTGATACATGGAGTCTTACTAGCGAATCTTTAAAAGATCAAGTTATTTATTATTTCAAAAACTATGATCCGTTAAATTCGGTTTATATTATGGCATTTTCGGGGGCACGTGGTAATCTTTCACAAGTTCGTCAACTTGTTGGTATGCGAGGACTTATGTCGGATCCAAGTGGCGAGATTATGAATTTACCTATTAAGAAAAATTTTCGTGAAGGGCTAACAATTACAGATTACCTTATGTCTGGATATGGGGCACGTAAAGGAATTGTTGATACAGCATTAAAAACTGCAAATTCAGGTTATCTTACACGTCGTTTAATTGATGTAGCTCAAGATATATTAATAAGAGAAAAAGATTGTCTAACAACACATTCATTTTTACTTAGTATAGATACAAATGATCTTTCCAATAGTGAAGTTTATAATAAAATATTAGGACGGGTTCTTAATAAGCCAATTTTTGATCCTGAAACAAAAAATATAATTGCAAAAATAAATACACAAATAACTCCGATATTAATTAAATCATTAAAGCAAAAAGAAATTAAGCAATTCTATGTTCGTTCACCTTTAACCTGTAACCTATATCGAGCTATTTGTCAAAAATGCTACGGGTGGGATTTAGCGAATGAAAACCTAGTTGATATTGGTGAAGCAATTGGAATTTTAGCAGGCCAATCCATTGGAGAGCCTGGTACTCAATTAACCATGCGAACTTTTCATACTGGCGGAATTTTTACTTCAGAAGCTAGACAACAAATTATTAGTCCAATAAATGGAATTGTCCGATTTTCAAAACTTCTAAAGACGATAATTTTAAGAACTAATCGTGGTGAAGATGTACTTGTTACAAAAAATGCCGGTTCGTTAGTAATAATTCCAGATAATAGTACTCAAGAATTAATTCAAATTGAAATATTACGGAATACAATTCTATTTCCTAAAAATAATCAGTATATTCAAAAAGACACTGTTATAGGTGAATTAATTAATACTAATAAACAAATTAAAACAGAGATAAAACCTATATTAAGTGATACTTCTGGAGAAATTTTCATTCCTCAATTGAAAAATAAGATAAATTTATTAAACAATAATAAATTAATCTGGATTTTATCTGGACAACTTTATAATAGTCCTTTAAATTCATTTCTAAATTTTTATCCAGATTATAAACTTAATAAAAATAGTTATATTTTTCGAACTAAGATTATAAATCATTATCCTGGATTTGTTGAATTTATAAATAATAAACAAGATTTATATCAACGTATTGTTAAACTTA
>Ga0209262_10000155_pt1 | contig 40258 bp, 35 predicted proteins | sample Lowcelwee11metaG_FD_187171 | JGI IMG/M metagenome (GOLD analysis project Ga0209262, IMG submission 187171) | Freshwater pond sediment microbial communities from the University of Edinburgh, under environmental carbon perturbations - Low... | ecosystem: Environmental > Aquatic > Freshwater >... | reverse complement strand
GGTGGGTTCGATGCCACAGAACTGGAAAGACCAGACCGTCTTCATGATCGGCGGCCAGTACATGCTGGCGCCAGGTCTGGCCTTGCGCGCCGGCATCAACTACGCCGACAACCCCGTGCCAGACAATACGCTGAACCCGCTGTTCCCTGCCACGATCAAGACCCACTACACGCTGGGTCTGGGCTGGAACATGGGTGGTGGCCATGCGGTGGCTGGCTCCATTGCCATCGCGCCCAAGGTGACCCAGACCAATCCGAACATGTTCGGCCCGGGCATGGCCGGCACGGTGTCGCACAGCCAGAGCACCCTGCGCATCAACTACAACTACAGCTTCTGAGGCAGGCGCTGCCGCGCGCTGGGACACACGGTAACAAACGCAGACCATTGCCGCTTGCGGAGCGATGGTCTGCGCACTATGCTGGCTTGCGCGCACCACTCCAGTCCAGCAAACCCATGAAAAGGCCCTCTCTCAGTCGCAGGGACGCACACATGCCCGATCGCGGTTTTGCTTTGGAGCAGTACCGTTTGCGGGCCGGTGTGTACGACAACGAACTCGTGCTGTTCGAGCCACTGCGCCGCGAGGCGGTGGCGAGTCTGCAGTTAAGCCCGGGGGCGTCCGTGCTGGATGTCGGTTGTGGCACCGGGCTGAGTTTTCCCTTGCTCGCAGAAGCCGTGGGTTCGCACGGCCGGATCGTTGGCGTTGAACAATGCCCGGAGATGCTGCTCCAGGCGCACGAGCGTCTCGCGGTGGTCGGGCCGTGCGAGGTCTCGCTGATCAATGCGCCGGTCGAGTCGGCACGCTGGGCGGGGCAGGCCGACGCCGCCCTGTTTCATTTCACGCACGACGTGCTGCGGCGCCCCGAGGCGATTGCCAATGTGCTGGCGCATCTCAAGCCCGGTGCGCGTGTGGTCGCAACCGGGTTGCAATGGGCCGACCCTTGGGCCTGGCCCGTCAACCTCTTTGTCTGGGGAGCGGCACTGCGGTCCGTCAGCACGCTGGATGGCCTGGTGCAACCCTGGAGTGGCCTGGCCGCTCATGTGCCGGGGCTGGACGTGCGTTCCACCTGGATGGGCGGCATCTATATCGCCACGGGAATCTGGCCGGGCCCTCAGGCCGGCATCGACCCTGCGTAACGCAGCCGCCTGGTTGCGGTCGCAGCGATCACCGCTGCGTGTTCTTCATGCGAACGCGATGCGTGCCCGACCCACTTTGGTCGCTTCCGCCACGGCCGTTTCGGTGCGCTGGACAAAGTACTGGTAGTCCGGATGGCGGTCGTATTCGGCGATGCCGATGAACACCACGGGGCTGACCGCCGTCCAGCTGCCGTGCACATTGGCCGCCTGCAGGGTGCTGCGCAGTTTTTCCGAAATGATGCTCGCGAGTTCACCGGTTTTGCCGCGCGGGGTTTCCACGGCGACCAGCAGGAAGCGGCATTCATCAAAGCGGAACAGGTGATCGGTGGTGCGCGCGCAGTCGTTGATGGTATTGACCGCCACTTGCAGCAAGCGACCGCGTGTGCCGGCCGCGGAAGGGCCATCAAGGCCAGGGAGGCTGAGTTCGATCATCATCAGGCAGAAAGGGCGCTGGCTGATCTGATGCGTGCGCATCTCGCGCGCGAGGATGGCTGGCAGGTAGTGCCGACCGGGCAATTGGGTTTCTTCGTCCAGGCCATCGTCCTTGACGCTGACACACTCGAAGAGGTCGTTGACCTTGTAGCGGATGAGGTCGATCAGGTGCTTGATCGCGCCGATGGTTGTGTCTAGGCCCTGGCGCTCCCGCTGTGGCGATTGCAGCTTGGGAATCAGCGTGTTGTCCAAGGTGTCGATGGCTTCAACGACGGCGCGGAAGTCGTCGGTTTCATCGAACAGCACAGCGCCCTTGTGGTGCAGCCAGATACCGAATTCGGAGTCGCGCATGCGCAGCAGCGGTCGGGGCTGTTGCTGCCCCCACACAGCCAGAAACAGCCCCTCTGCCCATTCCGACAGTGCGGCCCGCTGACGCGCGCGCTCCACTGAAATGCTGCGCTTCTGGGTGATCAGGCGGTAAGCCTCGTCGTTGCGCACCACGTCTTGTGCATCGCGCAGGTAGGCCTGATTCATCAGGCTGTCGGCCAGATGCAGCAGATCCGAAACGTAGATCAGCGCGGTCAGGCGCTCGCTGGCGTCAAGGGGTGTGAAATCGATGCGGCGGCGGATGCCGCGCTTGAGCACCCGGATGCCGGACGGGATGAGATCGATCGGGACTCGGATCCGCGCGTGCACGACGCCGACTTCGATCTGCCGCCGGATCGCATCGGCAATGTCGTCTTCCTCCAGCGTGGCAAAGAGTTCGGTCATCCAGCGCCGCATGGACGCCCGGAGGCGCCGCTGCACGCGTTCCTGGTCCAGGAAGCCCGCTGTCCGCGGGTTCTGTTGCATGCGTTCGTAGAACTCTTCGGTGAGGGTTTCTGCACCGTCTTTCACCACCTCGGCAACCGCTTCGCGGATGTTGCGCGCGGTCACCTGGAACAGGTCGCGCCAGGCGCGGATCGCTTCATCTTCCATTTCGACCAAAGCGTCATTGGGCATCAGATCTTGTCTCGTCATTGCAGGAGGGTTTGTCTCGGTTCGGCCCAAGCTTTGTGGCGACAAGCGCATGGGGAAAACTTCGATTTCGCCACGTTTTGGTGCACGAATCCACGCCCCACCAAGGCACCCGGTGAGCAGTCGATGAGCCAACCGCGCACTGGCTGTGTGAGGTTTTCAAACAGATTGAGAATTGATCTTGATCGAGAGCGTATGTTGGTATGGACATATGCCGGTTCAATCTGGATTTTTCATTTCAAATCAATCGCTTGGTTCATGCGTTCGAAGGACAGGTGTGGCAACCAGATGGTCACGGTGGCGGCGGCTGTGGGCTTGTTCAAGTGAGAATGACTGTCAATATAGAATCCATGTATCCGAACTCAAATGTTGTAAACATGAGACGTTTTGCGGGTTGATGTCGGGTATTTGACCGAGTGGCCGCTCAATGAGCGATGTCGTTCAGGTGTTCAAATATAAGAACATCATGATTGACTTGCATCAATCGATTGCCGGTGGTGCGTGACCAGAATGCTCCTGACTTTCACGGACAGGAGACATCGATGGACATGGATTGCATGGTGGCCGGTCAAGGAGCCGATCGGGCGGGGAGCGGACGATCCCGCCGCTCGCGTGCCGTGTGGGTGGCATCGCTCTGGGGTGCCTTGCTGGGGCCGGTTGTTGCACAGACTGTTGATGTCGATCCGGGCGCTGGCGCCCGTTTCGCCGCAGAACATTGCGGGTCCTGTCACGGAGCCACCGGGCAGAGCGCGGCGCCCAACTTCCCGCGTCTGGCGGGACAGAACGAAACCTACCTGGTCAAGCAACTGAAAGACTTTGCCTCGGGGGACCGCAAGAGCCCGCTGATGAAAGAGAAGGTGGCCATGATGGACGATCGCATGATCCGTTCGCTCGCCGCGCACTACGCGAGCCAGAAAGCCACCAACACCCCGTCAGATGACGCCCAGCTCATGGCCGTGGGACAGTTTGTCTACGAGCGGGGCAATGTGTATGCCGGGCTGCCCGCCTGCCTGTCCTGCCACGGCACCCATGGACGCGGCAGCGCCAACATGCCTCGCCTGGCCGGGCAGCATCCCAGCTACATCGAGGCCCAACTGCTCCATTTCAATCAGCGCCAGCGCAGCAACGACAGCGCGATCATGACCGTCATTTCTTCGCGCATGAGCCAGCTGGAAACCAAGGCCGTGGCCGAATACCTGGGAGCCCTGAAATGAAGCCCGGACACTCTGTATCCGCCTGGCGCCGTTTTGGTCGACCGGCTGTCATCCTTTCCGCTGCGACCCTGTTGCTGGTTGGGCAGGCCGTGGCCATCGATGCGGACAAGGTACCGGCCCCCAAACGATCGGCATCCGGCCTGCACCTCACGGCGGTAGAAGCGGCCGAAATGAAGCAGGGCGCGCCGGGCAAGGTGCTGTTCATCGACATCCGCACCCGCGCCGAGGCCATGTATGTGGGCATGGCTTCCCCCGTGGACTACCTGGTCCCGTTCCTGGAGTTTCCCGAACTCTGGGAGTGGAGCGATTCCAGCAACGAGTTTGTGCAGCTGTCCAACACCCATTTCGTACAGGACGTGGAAAACCGGCTGGCGCGTGCCGGCCTGTCCAAAGACGATGCCGTGGTGCTGATCTGCCGCTCGGGCATTCGCAGCAACCACGCCTCCGGACTGCTCGCGCAATATGGGTTCAAGAAGGCGTACACCGTGATCGACGGATTCGAAGGTGACGCCGCCAAAGACGGCGAACGCAAAGGACAGCGGGTGGTCAATGGCTGGAAAAATGCCAACCTGCCCTGGAGTTACAAGCTCGTGAAAGACAAGATGTACCTGGACGATTTCTGAGCAACTTGCCGACCAGGCATGAAAAAACCGGGCTTGACCCGGTTTTCATGGAGGGCGCGCGGATTCAGCACGCGGCGGCAGGGGTTTATGGCTGCAGCGGCACGCGTCGGGCGCCGTTGAACCGGGTGTGCCAGTACGCGACGCGCATGTCTTCCACCCGGACGGAGGAGCCTGAACGCGGGGCGTGGATGAATTTCCCGTCACCGACGTAGATGCCCACGTGGCTGAACGCCCGCTTCATGGTGTTGAAGAAGACCAGATCTCCAGGCTTGAGTTCGCTTCGGTCGATGGTCTCGGTCGCCGCGGCCTGATCCACCGCCCTGCGCGGCAGAATCTTGCCCACCGATTGTTCAAAGACCGTGCGCACCAGACCGCTGCAGTCGACCCCGGTTTCGGCGCTGTTGCCGCCGTAGCTGTATGGGACGCCCAGAAAACCCATGGCATTGACCACGAGGTTCGAGGCCGATGCACCCATGTTCTCGCGAACTTGCTGTAGCTGCTCGCTCAGGCGTGAGATGACGCCTTTTTGCTGTAGCAGCACGTCCATGTCTTCATAGACGGCTTCGCCCGGCGCAGCATGCGCCAAAGGCATGCCAGCCAGCAGCAGTACAGGGATCCAACGCTTCATACTTTCAGGTTAATGGTGAAGCATCGCGAAGTCAAGCGAGGAAAGTCATGCAGTGCGTTGATTTATTTGAATATTGAGCGATTGTGCCAGCTGGCGGGGCAGGGTGGCCAACGCCTTTGTCACAATGCTGGGCACAACCCGCTTCACCGCCACCTGGGTGGTGTGTTCCAACCTACCTAAGAGACTGCCCCATGCTGCTTGACGCCGCCGATTCCCAGCTGGTGCTGGTTGACTACCAAACCCGCTTGTTGCCCGCGATCCACGAGGCACCGCTGGTGCTGGCCAATGCGGTTCGCCTGGCCCGCATGGCCCATGTGCTTCGGGTGCCGGTGTTTGGCACCGAACAGAACCCCGACAAACTCGGCGGCAACGACATGGCGTTGCGTAGCCTGTGTCAGCGGACCTTGAACAAGATGAGCTTCAGCGCCGTTGACGCCGGTTTGCTGGACTGCCTGAGGCCCGCGGCGCGCCCAGTCTCTGGCAACGCCCGTAGCCTGCCCAAACACCTGCAGAAGGCCGCCCCGAGCCAGGCGCCCGAGCGCAACACGGTGGTGATCGGCGGTTGTGAGGCCCACGTCTGCCTGCTGCAGACCGCGCTGGAGCTGATCGAGCAGGAGATCGACGTCTGGGTCGTGACCGACGCCTGCGGATCGCGCACCGAGCGCAACCGCGATGCGGCCTTTGACCGCCTGGCCGGTGCGGGCGCTGAGCTCGTCACGACGGAGATGGTGGCCTTCGAATGGCTGCGCACGGCCGAGCATCCCGCGTTCCGGGAGGTTCACGCCCTGATCAAGTAGATCACCTGCACACGGTGGAGCGGGCGCTGGTCTGTCAGCGCCCCATGGACGGGTTTGCTCAGTGGGGGTGTTGCGGGTGGGGCACCAGATTGTCAGACTGTCGCAAGTCTGAACGCCATAATTATGAATTCAGTTTTTCGCGACCACGCTGGAATTCCCTCGGGCCCGGCGCGGTCGTTGTCGCATCTCAACCGACCACCACGCAGGAGACTCACATGAGCAACGCTCTGGGCTACGCCGATTTCCACCGCCGTTCGATCGAAGACCGTGATGTCTTCTGGGCCGAGCAGGCGAAGCTGGTGGACTGGCACAAGCCCTTTGACCGCGTCTGCAACTACGACAACCCGCCGTTTGCGCGCTGGTTTGAAGGCGGTCTGACCAACCTGTGCCACAACGCGGTGGACAGGCATCTGAAAGACCGCGCTGATCAGAACGCGCTGATCTTCGTCTCGACCGAAACCAACGTCGAAAAAATCTACAGTTTCCGCGAACTGCACGCCGAGGTGCAGCGCATGGCCGCGATCCTGCAGGCTCAGGGCGTAAAGAAGGGCGACCGTGTCCTGATCTACATGCCCATGATTCCGGAAGCGGCGTTTGCCATGCTGGCCTGCGTGCGCATCGGTGCCATCCACTCGGTGGTGTTCGGTGGTTTCGCCAGCCATGCGCTGGCCAGCCGCATTGAAGACGCCTCGCCAGTGGCCATTGTCAGTGCCGACGCGGGGTCGCGCGGCGGCAAGGTGGTGGAATACAAGCCGCTGCTGGACGAGGCGATCAAACTCTCGGCCCACAAGCCCGGCAGCGTGGTCATGGTCGATCGCGGTCTGGCTGCATTTTCGGCCGTTGAAGGCCGCGACGTGGACTACGCCGCCGAGCGCACGAAGCACATGGACACGGTCGTGCCCTGCGAGTGGGTGGACGCCACGCATCCCAGCTACACGCTCTACACCAGCGGCACCACCGGCAAGCCCAAAGGTGTGCAGCGCGACACCGGCGGCTACACCGTGGCCCTGGCCGCTTCCATGAAACACATCTACATGGGCGAGCCCGGCGAGACCTATTTCTCCACCAGCGACATCGGCTGGGTCGTGGGCCACAGCTACATCATCTACGGCCCGCTGATCGGCGGCATGGCGACCATCATGTACGAAGGCCTGCCGATCCGCCCGGATGCCGGCATCTGGTGGGAACTGGTGGAGAAGTACAAGGTCACGGTGATGTTCAGCGCGCCGACTGCTGTGCGCGTGCTGAAGAAGTACGACCCGTCCTTCATCAAAAAATACGACCTGTCTTCGCTCAAGGCGCTGTTCCTGGCCGGCGAGCCGCTGGACGAAACCACCGCCAAATGGATCTCCGACGAATTGGGCAAGCCCATTGTTGACAACTACTGGCAGACCGAAACCGGCTGGCCGATCCTGGCCATCTGCAACGGCGTGGAAAAGGCCGACAGCAAATTCGGCTCGCCCGGCAAGGCGGTCTATGGCTACAACGTCAAGCTGCTTGACGACCAGACCGGTGCCGAGTTGCAGGGTGGCAACCAGAAGGGCGTGGTCGCGGTCGAAGGCCCGCTGCCCCCGGGCTGCATGCAGACCATCTGGGGCGACGACGCCCGCTTCGTCAAGACCTATTGGTCCAGCGTGCCTGGCCGCATGGTCTACAGCACCTTCGACTGGGGCATCCGCGACGAAGACGGTTATTACTTCATCCTGGGTCGCACCGACGACGTGATTAACGTTGCTGGCCACCGCCTGGGCACGCGCGAGATTGAAGAGAGCATTTCGAGCCACCCGAAGATTGCCGAAGTGGCGGTGGTGGGTGTGGCGGATCAGCTCAAGGGGCAGGTGGCCATGGCATTTGCCGTGGTGAAAGACGCCTCGGTGCTCACCGACGACGCCGCGCGCCTGAAGCTGGAAGGCGAAGTGATGAAGCTGGTGGACGAGCAACTGGGTGCTGTGGCGCGCCCGGCGCGTGTGCGCTTTGTCAATGTGTTGCCCAAGACGCGCTCGGGCAAGTTGCTGCGCCGCGCCATCCAGGCGGTCTGCGAAGGCCGCGATCCGGGCGATCTGACCACCATGGATGACCCCGCTGCCTTGCAGCAGATCAAGGACCAGCAGGCCTGAAACGCCCGACACCGTCTGGCCCGATCCTTTGAAACCCGGGGCGTCAACTTGGCGCCCCGGGTTTTTTGTTTGTGCTATCAACAACTTGCGGATACCCGACAAAAACACATGGGCAACGTCCGGTTTTGTAAGTATGATCCATGCTTATATTGACAAAAGTGTGGTCTGCCATGGAACAAATGATCGAGTCAGATGCCAATGTCGAGAAGGTGCGTGTGTTCGAAATGGCCGCCGAGCTGTTCGGCGTGCTGGCCACGCCCATGCGTTTGCGCATCCTCAGCGCGCTGTGCGACAAAGAGAAATCGGTTTCCCAGCTGCTGCAGGAAATCGACACCACCCAGCCCAACCTGTCCCAGCATCTGAACCTGCTGTACCGGGCGGGCGTGCTGGCCAAACGCAAAGACGGCACCCAGGTGATCTACCGGGTGCAAAGCGAAAAGGCGGTGACGCTGTGCCGCACGGTCTGCACCCAGATCGCGATCGAAATGGACGAGCCCAGCGCGGTGCCCGCGTCCGAGCGCCTGTCGCCGCGCGTGGTTTCCTGATTCCACATCGTTCAGCCTGACACGGCGCTGTCGCATCGCGCCGTCGCAACAATCCCGGGGTGATTTCGCCACTCGGGATATTCCCCACCGCATTCTTTTTCCCTGAGCCTGCGCTCCGGTGGCACAATCATGGGCTGCAGTCAGGTCCTTCCACAGCCACTGTCGCATCCGCCAATCGGTTCAGCCGTGTCGCGGGAGGTTTCTTTAACCAGCTAATGTTTCCCAGAGGGAAGCGGAGGTCAGCGGATCTATGAGCAATTCCCCATCGAATGGGGGCAACGTTTATGTTGCCTACCAAAACAATTCCTATCTCTTCGGCGGCAATGCGCCGTACGTGGAAGAGATGTACGAAAAGTACCTGGAAAATCCCGGCAGCGTGCCGGACAACTGGCGCGGTTACTTCGACGCCCTTCAGCACGTTCCTGCCGGTGACGGCACCGACGCTCGCGACGTCCCCCACCAGCCCGTCATCAACGCTTTTGCCGAGCGCGCCAAACAAGGCGGAACCAAGGTCGTTGTGGCCGCTGGTGCCGACTCCGATCTGGGTCGCAAGCGTGTCGCCGTCCAGCAGCTGATTGCCGCTTACCGCAACGTCGGCTCCCGCTGGGCCGACCTCGATCCGCTCAAGCGCACCGAGCGTGACCACATTCCCGAACTCGATCCCGCGTTCTACGGTTTTTCCGACGCCGATTTCGAGACCGTCTTCAACACCAGCAACACCTTCTTCGGCAAAGAAGTCATGTCGCTGCGTGACCTGCTCAACGCGCTGCGCGAAACGTATTGCGCCAGCGTGGGTGCCGAGTACATGTACATCAGCGACCAGACGCAAAAGCGCTGGTGGCAAGAAAAGCTGGAAACGATCCGCAGCAAGCCGGCGTTCAATGCCGACAAGAAAAAGGCCATTCTCGACCGCCTGACCGCGGCCGAAGGCCTGGAGCGTTTCCTGCACACCAAGTACGTGGGCCAGAAGCGCTTCTCGCTCGAAGGGGGTGAGAGCTTCATCGCCGCCATGGACGAGGTGATCCAGCAGGCTGGCGCCCAGGGCGTGCAGGAAATCGTGATCGGCATGGCCCACCGTGGCCGCCTGAACGTGCTGGTCAACATCCTGGGCAAGATGCCCAAAGACCTGTTCGCCGAGTTTGACCACACCGCTCCCGAGGAGCTGCCCGCCGGTGACGTGAAGTACCACCAGGGTTTCAGCTCGGACGTGACTACCCCCGGTGGTCCGGTGCACCTCTCGCTGGCGTTCAACCCTTCGCACCTGGAAATTGTGAACCCGGTGGTCGAAGGCTCGGTGCGCGCCCGCATGGACCGCCGCGGCGATCCGCTGGGCAAGCAGGTGCTGCCGGTGCTGGTGCACGGCGATGCCGCGTTTGCTGGTCAGGGTGTGAACCAGGAAACCCTGGCGCTGGCCGCTACCCGTGGCTACACCACGGGCGGCACGGTGCACCTGATCATCAACAACCAGATCGGTTTCACCACCTCCGACCCGCGCGACCTGCGTTCCACGCTGTATTGCACCGACATCGTCAAGGGTGTCGAGGCGCCGGTGCTGCACGTCAACGGTGACGATCCCGAAGCCGTGGTGCTGGCCACCCAGCTGGCGCTGGAATACCGCATGACCTTCCGCAAGGATGTGGTGCTCGACATCATCTGCTTCCGCAAGCTGGGCCACAACGAGCAGGACACCCCGAGCCTGACCCAGCCGCTGATGTACAAGAAGATCAGCGCCCACCCCGGCACCCGCAAGCTCTACGCCGACAAGCTGGCCGCCCAAGGCCTGGGCGAGACGCTGGGCGAGGACATGGCCAAGGCCTACCGCGCTGCGCTCGACGCCGGTCGCCACACGGTGGACCCGGTGCTGACCAACTTCAAGAGCAAATATGCGGTCGACTGGTCGCCCTTCCTGGGCAAGAAGTGGACCGATGCCGGTGATACGGCGATCCCGATGGCCGAGTGGAAGCGTCTGGCCGGTCGCCTGACCACCATCCCGGAGAGCGTGAGTCCGCACCAGCTGGTGAAGAAGGTTTACGCCGACCGCGCGGCCATGGGCCGTGGCGATATCCCGGTGGACTGGGGCATGGGCGAGCACATGGCATTCGCCTCGCTGGTGGCCAGCGGTTTCCCGGTGCGCTTGTCGGGCGAAGACTGCGGCCGTGGCACGTTCACGCACCGCCACGCCGTGATTCACGACCAGAACCGCGAGAAGTGGGACACCGGTACCTACACGCCGCTGCAGAACGTGGCCGACAACCAGGCGCCGTTCGTCGTGATCGACTCCATCCTGTCCGAAGAGGCGGTGCTGGGCTTTGAATACGGCTACGCCTCCAACGACCCGAACACGCTGGTGATCTGGGAAGCCCAGTTCGGCGATTTCGCCAACGGCGCGCAGGTGGTGATCGACCAGTTTATCGCCTCCGGCGAGGTGAAGTGGGGCCGTGTCAACGGCATCACGCTGATGCTGCCGCATGGCTACGAAGGTCAAGGACCCGAGCACAGCTCGGCGCGTCTGGAGCGCTTCATGCAGTTGGCGGCCGACACCAACATGCAGATCGTGCAACCCACCACGGCGAGCCAAATCTTCCACATCCTGCGCCGCCAGGTGATCCGCAACCTGCGCAAGCCGCTGGTGATCTTCACGCCCAAGTCGCTGCTGCGCAACAAGGACGCCACGTCGCCGCTGTCCGAGTTCACCAAGGGCAGCTTCCAGACTGTGATCCCCGAGAGCAACGCCGACGTGGTCAAGAACGCCGACAAGGTCAAGCGCCTCATCTGCTGCTCGGGCAAGGTTTATTACGACCTGGTCAAGAAGCGTGAGGAGCGTGGCGATGACGACGTGGTCATTCTGCGTGTGGAGCAGCTCTACCCGTTCCCGCACAAGGTGTTCGGTGCCGAGGTCAAGAAGTACCCGAACGCGACCGACATCGTGTGGTGCCAGGACGAGCCGCAAAACCAGGGCGCCTGGTTCTTTGTGCAGCACTACATCCACGAGAACATGCTCGATGGCCAGAAGCTGGGTTACGCCGGTCGGGCCGCTTCGGCCTCGCCAGCGGTGGGATACGCGCACCTGCACCAGGAGCAGCAGAAGACCCTGATCGAGGCCGCCTTCGGCAAGCTCAAGGGCTTCATCCTCACCAAGTAATCCGGACCCCGCGCCAGCCTTGCGTCTCCTTGAGGGGCGCGACGAAGGCGGGCGCGAATCGCAAAAAATCAAGGTAGAAGACACATGGCAATCGTAGAAGTCAAAGTTCCGCAGCTCTCCGAGTCAGTGGCCGAGGCCACCCTGCTGCAATGGAAAAAGAAGGTCGGTGACGCCGTCACCGCTGACGAGACACTGATCGAGATCGAGACCGACAAAGTGGTGCTGGAATGCCCCGCGCCGTCCTCCGGCGTGCTGGTGGAGATTCTGCAAGGCGACGGCGCCACCGTGGCCGCCGAACAGTTGATCGCCCGCATCGACACCGCTGCGGTGGCCGGTGCCGTGGCACCTGCCGCTGCGGCTGCTCCCGCCGCTGCAGCCCCGGCGCCTGTGGCCGTTGCGGCTGCCGCAGCCTCCACCAGCAAGGCCGGTGTGGCCATGCCCGCCGCCGCCAAGCTGATGGCCGACGGTGGCATGGCACCAGGCTCTGTGGCCGGCACCGGCAAAGATGGCCGTGTGACCAAGGGTGATGTCCTGTCCGCCGCCGCAGCGCCCAAGCCCGCCGTGGCCGCCCCCGTGGCGATCCCGACCGGTGCACCCACCAAGGTGCTGCCGCAAGTCGCGACCGTGGCGCCCGATCTGGGCGACCGCCCCGAAGAGCGCGTGCCCATGACGCGTCTGCGTGCCCGCGTGGCCGAGCGTCTGCTGCAGTCGCAATCGACCAACGCCATCCTGACCACCTTCAACGAAATCAACATGGCCCCGGTCATGGACATGCGCAAGCGCATGCAGGAACGTTTCGAGAAGGAACACGGCGTCAAGCTGGGCTTCATGAGCTTCTTCGTCAAGGCCGCTGTGCACGCGCTGAAGAAATTCCCGGTGCTCAACGCCTCGGTGGACGGCAACGACATCGTTTACCACGGCTACTTCGACATCGGTATCGCTGTCGGTTCGCCGCGCGGCCTGGTGGTGCCCATCCTGCGCAACGCCGACCAGATGAGTTTCGCCGAGATCGAGAAGAAGATCGCCGAGTTTGGCCAGAAGGCCAAAGACGGCAAGCTGGGCATGGACGACATGACCGGGGGCACCTTCTCCATCTCCAACGGCGGCACCTTCGGCTCGATGATGTCCACCCCCATCATCAACCCGCCGCAGTCGGCCATCCTGGGCGTGCACGCTACCAAAGACCGCGCCATGGTCGAAAACGGCCAGGTCGTGGTCCGTCCGATGAACTACTTCGCCATGTCCTACGACCACCGCATCATCGACGGCCGCGAAGCCGTGCTGGGCCTGGTGGCCATGAAGGAAGCGCTGGAAGATCCGGCTCGCCTCTTGTTCGACATCTGATCGAACAGCGAAAGTCCAGACGCCCCTTCGGGGGCGTTTGTCCAACCCCATTCAGGATAAAAGAACATGTCTCAAGCATTTGACGTCGTCGTGATCGGCGCCGGCCCCGGCGGCTACATCGCCGCCATCCGCGCAGCCCAGCTGGGCTTCAAGGTCGCGTGTATCGACGAGTGGAAAAACGCCGCTGGCGGCCCGGCCCCGGGCGGCACCTGCACCAACGTGGGCTGCATTCCCTCCAAGGCGCTGCTGCAGTCGTCCGAACACTTTGACCACGCCAGTCACCACTTCGCCGACCACGGCATCAGCACCGGCACGGTGAAGATGGACGTCGCGAAAATGATCGCCCGCAAGGACGGCGTCGTGAAGCAGAACAACGACGGCATCCTCTACCTGCTGAAGAAGAACAAGGTCACGTTCTTCCACGGTCGTGGCTCTTTCGCGGCAGCGGTCGACGGTGGCTATCAGATCAAGGTGGCTGGTGCCGCCGAAGAAGTCATCAGCGGCAAGCAGGTCATCGTCGCCACCGGCTCCAACGCCCGTGCGCTGCCCGGTGCGGAATTTGATGAAGTCAACGTGCTGTCCAACGACGGCGCGCTGCGCGTCGGCGCTGTGCCCAAGAAGCTGGGCGTGATCGGTTCCGGCGTGATTGGCCTGGAAATGGGCTCGGTCTGGCGCCGCCTGGGTGCCGATGTCGTGGTGCTGGAAGCCATGCCCGCTTTCCTGCCGGCCGCCGACGAAGGCGTGGCGAAGGAAGCGCTCAAGGTCTTCACCAAGCAAGGCCTGAAGATCGAGCTGGGCGTGAAAATCGCCGAGATCAAGAACGGCAAGAAGGGCGTCAACGTCTCGTACACCAATGCCAAGGGCGAAGCCCAGGAGCTGGCGGTGGACAAGCTGATCGTGTCGATCGGCCGCGTCGCCAATACCATCGGCCTGAACCCCGAGGCCGTGGGCCTGCAGCTCGACGAGCGCGGCGCCATCATGGTGGACGCCGACTGCCGCACCAACCTGCCCGGCGTTTGGGCGGTGGGTGACGTGGTGCGTGGCCCGATGCTGGCGCACAAGGCGGAAGAAGAGGGCGTGGCCGTGGCCGAGCGCATCGCCGGCCAGCACGGGCACGTCAACTTCAACACCATTCCCTATGTGATCTACACCAGCCCGGAAATCGCCTGGGTCGGCAAGACCGAGCAGCAGCTCAAGGCCGAGGGCGTGGCCTACAAGGCGGGCCAGTTCCCGTTCCTGGCCAACGGCCGCGCGCGCGCACTGGGCGACACCACCGGCTTCGTCAAGATCGTGGCCGACGCGGTGAGCGACGAGATCCTGGGCGTGCACATCATTGGCCCGCAGGCGTCCGAGCTGATTGCCGAGGCCGTGATGGCGATGGAGTTCAAGGCCTCGGCCGAAGACATCGCCCGCATCTGCCACGCGCACCCGTCGCTGTCGGAGTCCACCAAGGAAGCCGCTCTTGCTGTCGACAAGCGAACCCTGAACTTCTGATCCGGGTCCGCCCTTGTCGGTCCGCAGCACCTACGAAGCCGCGCTCAAAGAGCGCGGCTACACCACCGACCCCGCCCAGCAGCGTGCCATCGACGCGCTGGAGCGGTGTGCGTCCGAGTGGGCAACCTACAAACAGCGCCGCTCCAATGCGCTGAAGAAGATGTTCGTCAACCCGGAGATCCCGCGCGGGGTCTACATGTTTGGCGGGGTGGGGCGGGGCAAGAGCTTCCTGATGGACTGCTTCTACAACGCGGTGCCGTTGCGCCGCAAGACGCGCCTGCACTTCCATGAGTTCATGCGCGAAGTGCACCGCGAACTGCGTGACCTGCAGGGCACGGTGAACCCGCTGGACGAACTCGGCGCGCGCATCGCCAAGCGCTACAAGCTGATCTGTTTCGACGAATTTCACGTGGCGGACGTGACCGACGCCATGATCCTGCACCGCCTGCTGGATGCGCTGTTCAAGGCCGGCGTGGGCTTCGTCACCACCTCCAACTTTCATCCGGATGGCCTGTACCCGGACGGTCTGCACCGGGATCGCATCCTGCCGGCCATTGAGCTGCTGAAGTCACGTCTGGAGGTGCTCAGCGTGGACAACGGCACCGACTACCGTCAGCGCACGCTGACGCACATCCAGCTTTACCACTGCCCGCTGGGTCAAACGGCTGACGCGGCGATGGAAACCACGTTTGGCGAACTGGCCGAAATGGCCGACCAGGACCCGGTGATGCACATCGAATCGCGCGAAATCCGCGCGATGCGCCGCGCGGGTGGCGTCATCTGGTTCGACTTCCGCACGTTGTGCGGCGGACCCCGCTCGCAGAACGACTACCTGGAAATCGCGACCCAATTCCACACGCTGCTGCTGTCCAACGTGCCGCAGATGGCGGTTCGCCAGGCGTCAGAGGCGCGGCGCTTCACCTGGTTGATCGATGTGCTGTACGACCGGCGTGTCAAGCTGGTGATGTCGGCCGCTGTGCCGCCAGAGCAGCTGTATCTGGAAGGACCGATGTCACACGAGTTCCCGCGCACGGTGTCGCGCCTGGGCGAGATGCAGTCGGCCGAATACCTGACGCTGGAACACCGGCAGGTGGACACCGGTCTGACCTGAACGCGTTCAGGCCAGTGGGTCGAATTTGACGATGGTCAGCGACAGGTTGTCGCCCATGCCTTTGGCACGCGAGCGCGCCTTCTGGATCAGGAACTCACACGCTTCGCGCGGCGTGAGCATGGCCACGGTACTGGCCAGTTCTTCGGGTGTGAAGTAGTGCCAGACACCGTCGCTGCAGGCGAGCAACGCATCGCCCGGCCCGAGTTTTTGCGTCACATGGATGTCCACCGGTGGGTCGTTGTCGGTGCCCAGGCAGCCCATGAGGATGTTGGAGTGCGGGTGGTCCAGCGCCTCTTCTTCGGTGATCTCGCCCTGGTTGACCAGGGTCTGCACATAGGAATGGTCCATGGTGCGAAAGACCATCTGTCCATGGCGGAAGTGGTAGATGCGCGAATCACCGGCGTGGATCCAGTGGCTGTCGCCACCCGGGTTGACCAGGAAGGCCGCGATGGTGCTGTGGGGTTCCTGCTCGGCTGAAACCGCCGTCAGTTTGATGACCAGATGCGACTCTTCCACGATCTGGCGCAGCATCGCGGACGGGTCGTCGGTCTCGGGGTCGAAACGCTCAAACAGTTGCCGCGCGGTCAGCATGACCTGATCCGATGCCTTGCGCCCGCCGCTGCGTCCCCCCATGCCATCGGCGACCACCGAAAGAAGGCAACCATCGTGGCGCTGGTGGTGGAGCAGACAGACCTGGTCCTGCTGGTAGTCGCGGTCGCCCCGGTGGGTGCCGGTGGACGCGTGGATGCGGTAGCCTTTGGACATGTGGATCAACAATCAGGGCGACACAGTCGGTGTCGAGGCGTTTCGAATGGTAACCAGAAATCCCTACAGGAACCGAGACTATCACCAAATGCGCCCGCTTCAACCCGTTGACCGGCGGGGGGGTGTGGTGTCCTGTTGCGCCTTGTCCACCATCGGGTTCCCGGTGTCAGCGGGAGTTGGCGTTTGACTGTCTTTGTGGACGCTGTCGAGGCCGTTTTTGCGGCCATTGGTCCCTTGGCAGCAACCACCCCTGGAGGTTTGCAACCGCGCCAGGCCCAGATTCACATGGCGCGCGCCGTGGCCGAGGCGCTGGAGACGCAGACCTGGCTCGCCGTGGAGGCGGGCACGGGTGTGGGAAAAACCTTCGCCTACCTCGCACCACTGCTGCTGAGCGGACGCCGTGCCCTGCTGTCGACCGCCACCCAGGCTTTGCAGGATCAGCTGTTTGCGCGCGACATCCCGGCCCTGAGCCGGGCGCTGGGCTTGCCCGTGCGGGTGGCCCTGCTCAAGGGCCGCTCCAGCTACGTCTGCCTGCAGCGCCTGGAGCAGGCCCGCAGCGGGCCGGTTGCCGGCAGCTTGCGCGACCCCGCGCTGACCGCCGGGCTGGAGCACGTGCACCGTTGGGCGACCGCATCCGTTCAGGGCGACCTCGCCGAACTGCCCGGGCTTGATGAGCGCTCGCCACTGCGCCCCTGGGTCAGCTCCACGCGCGAGAACTGCCTTGCGGAGGCCTGTCCGCGGCTGGCGAGTTGCCATGTCAACCGGGCCCGGCGCGTGGCCCAGCAGGCAGACTGGGTGGTGATCAACCACCACTTGTATTTTTCGGATCAGGTCGTGCAGGCCTCCGGCGAATCGGAGCTGTTGCCACAGGTTGACGTGGTGGTGTTTGACGAGGCCCACCGGCTCAACGAGATCGGGGTGCAGTTCTTGGGTGTGGCGCTGGACTCAGGGCATCTGCGGGAGCTGGCGCGCGAAGTGGCGGGCCAGGGGCCGCTGTGGGCGCGCGGCCAGCGACCCTGGGCACATCTGGCGCTGGAGCTGGAACAGGCCGTGCGATGCCTGGCTGGCGTGCCACGATCCGGTGGGGCGCCAGCAGGCCGCTGTCGCTGGTCGGCGCAAACGCCTGAGGGTCTGGATCCGCTGCGCTGGACGCAGGCCCTGCATGGCCTGGCACAAGCCCTGCGGGCCACGGAGCACGCCCTGGAGGCGACCCAGGGCGCTGCGGTCGAGTTGCATCGCCTTCTGGACAGCGTGCGCGGCTTGCAGGCCGAATGGCCCCGGTGGATGAGCCCCCGGGCCGCGGGTCCGGACGGGGAGCGTGTGCGCTGGGCCGATGTCGATGGGGCCGGCGGCTGGCGCCTGGTCAGCGTGCCGCCAGACGCCTCGACCCGGTTTTCACTGGCGGGCGCCGCGCCGCACGCCGCGCGCAGCTGGATATTCACTTCGGCCACCCTGGGCGGCGACGACGCATTGCGCTGGTTCACCGAGCCGCTGGGCCTGTTGCACCACCCGGGACTGCGCACCTTGCGCCTGCCCAGTCCGTTTGACCACGCGGCGCTGGCCTCGCTGTATGTGCCCCACGATCTGCCGGAGCCTGGTGACCCCGATCACATCCCACGTTTGGCTCAGACGGTTGCGCGCTGGGCGTCGCGCTTGGGCGGGCGCACCCTGGTGCTGACCACCACCTTGCGGGCGGCCAACCGCATGACCGAGCTGCTCGGTGCGATGTTGCCAACCGGCCCGGGCGCTGCGCTGCAGGTGCTGGGCCAGGGTCACATGTCCCGGCGTGCGCTGCTGGCGCGGTTTCGCGCGGCCGCTGGCGCTGGACAGGCAGGCGCCATTCTGGTGGCGTCCGCATCGTTCTGGGAAGGCGTGGACCTGGCCGGTGATGTGCTGCAGCTGCTGGTGATCGACAAGCTGCCTTTTCCGTCGCCCGACGATCCCTTGATCGAGGCGCGGGCACAGAAACTCACCGATGCCGGGCTCAGCGCCTTCAACGGTGTTTACCTGCCTCAGGCGGCACAGGCGCTAAGACAGGGCGTTGGGCGCCTGATCCGCAGCGAAACCGACCGCGGGGTGTTGGTGATTGGAGACCGGCGCCTGCTGACGCGGTCCTACGGCAATGCCTTGCTGGCCGAGCTGCCGCCGATGCGGCGGCTGGTCGATGAAGATGAAGTGATGCGCACGCTGGACGAGCTTGCGCTCACCAGAGCTTCCACCAAGGGTCGCTGACCGACTTGCCACCCTGACCGAGGTAGGCGCTTTGCGGGTAGTTGGCTTGCATCACCCGGCGGGCGTCGTCGCGCAACTGGGTCATGCCCAGTGCATCGTAGCTGCGCACCAGAATAAACAGCGCTTCTTCCAGCGCCGGGGCGTCGGTGTAGTCGGTCAACGCACTCTGCACCCGGTTGATGGCGGCCACGTACGCGCCCCGGTTGTAGTAGTAGCGGGCCACGTGCACTTCGTACTGCGCCAGCGAGTTCACGATGTAGGTCATGCGCGCACGCGCATCGGGTGCGTAGCGGGAATCGGGGAACCGCGTCACGACCTCCCGCAGCGATTCAAACGAGGCCTTGGCCGCTTTCTGGTCGCGCTCGGACAGGTCCTGCCGCGCGAGCGCGCCAAACAGGCCCAGGTTGTCGTTGAAGTTGACCAGGCCCTTGAGGTACAGCGCGTAGTCCAGCGCGGGACTGGCGGGATGCAGCCGCAGGAAGCGGTCCAGCGCGGCCAGTGCCTGCGCCTGCTCTCCGGCTTTGTAATAGGTGTAGGCCTTGTCGAGTTGAGCCTGCTGTGCCAGTGGCGTGCCAGCCGCCCGGCCTTCGAGCTTTTCGTACAGCGTCACCGCCTTTTCGAAGTGGCCGGCATCGCGCTCGTCGATGGCTTCGCTGTAAATCTTGTTGGGGCTCCAGCCCACGGTTTCATCCACCGGTGTGCTGCTGCACCCCGTCAGGGCGAGCAACGGGCCGAGCGTGCACAACGACACCGCCGATAATCTGAACGAACGCTTCACACGCACACCTTTACAACAGGAACACAGGCCTTGGCAGCAGAAATTATATCGACGGGGGGTGTGCAGACACCGGGGATGACCCCTGAGCCTTCCGAGTCAGCGACCGGCGGCGATGACACCTTGCTGGAAGCCGAGATCCGTTGTTGTGAAATCCCGGCCGAGATGCATGGCTGGCGGGTCGACCGTGCGCTGGCCCGCCTGATCCCCGAGTTTTCGCGTTCCTACTTGCAGCAGCTCATGGCCGACGGTGCCGTGCAGATGCTGGGGACCCCGGTTCACAAGGCGTCAACCCGCATCCAGGTGGGGCATCTGCTGCAGGTCGAATTGCGCCCCACACAGCAGGCCATGGCCTTCGTTGCCCAGCCGATGGTGCTGGACGTGGTTTTCGAAGATGCGCACCTGCTTGTGATCAACAAGCCCGCCGGGCTCGTGGTGCATCCGGCGGCCGGGAACTGGAGCGGCACGCTGCTCAATGGCCTGCTGGCCCACCATGCAGCAGCGGCCCAGTTGCCGCGCGCGGGTATCGTGCACCGGCTCGACAAGGACACCTCTGGCCTGATGCTGGTGGGCAAGAGCCGGCCGGCGGTGGATGCCCTGGTGCGCGCCATCGCCGCGCGCGAGGTGCATCGCGGGTATCTCGCGCTGGCACAGGGGCGCTGGAAGGGTGCTGCCGAGCAGATGGTGGACCAGCCTGTGGGCCGCGACACCCACAACCGCCTGCGCATGGCGGTGCTGCGGCCCGATGCCACCAGTGGCAAGCCGGCCCAGACCACCATCCGGCTGCTCGACGGCAACGACCAGACTTGCCTGGTGGCCTGCAAGCTGCACACCGGCCGCACGCACCAGATCCGGGTGCACATGGCCTGGCTCGGGCATCCGCTGGTGGGTGATGTGCTGTACGGCGGCAAGCCTTTGTTCGACATGCCGCGCCAGGCCTTGCACGCCACACGCCTGCGTCTGTTGCACCCTGTTTCGGGCGAACCACTGGCATTCCAGTCCGCACCACCGGCCGATTTTCAGGAAGCCCTGTCGAAGTCCGGGCTCCATTACAATGAAGACCAGTTGGGGTGATGCCACCCCTGCCGTACAAAAGCCTTCAGCAGGCCGCTTTTCGGGATGGTTCCCGATCGTTTTGACAGCCCCACCCGGATGGCGTCGTTTCATGTCCTGATGTGGTGGCGCTCCAGGTGACCCAGCCCCGCCGCCGGGCGGGCACCCAGGCAGCCTTTGCACCCTCTCGCAGCCCCTACCGGACAACCGGTTTTTGACAGACACCAGCGATGAACACCACGGATGCCCGACGCGTCCTCGAGACGGCTTTGATCTGCGCGCCGCAGCCGCTTTCCGTGCGGGAGCTGGGCGTGCTGTTCGACATGGAAGTCTCGCCCGACACCCTCAAAAGCCTGCTGGCCGACCTCCAGCTGGAGTGGGCTGGCCGTGGCGTGGAGCTGGTGCAGGTGGCCACCGGATGGCGCTTCCAGAGCCGGCCGGAAATGCGTCCCTACCTGGACCGGCTGCACCCCGAAAAACCCCCCAGATACACCCGCGCCACGCTGGAAACGCTGGCCATCATTGCCTACCGCCAGCCCGTCACCCGGGGCGATATGGAAGACATCCGCGGCGTGACCATCAACTCGCTGCTGCTGAAGCAACTTGAAGACCGGGGCTGGGTCGAAGTGATTGGCCACCGCGAAACCGTGGGTCGTCCGGCCCTGTTTGCCACCACCCGCCAGTTTCTGGACGATTTGGGTATTGCCTCGCTGGACCAGCTGCCGCCGCTGGAAGGCAACGAGGTGCAGGAGTCCGCGCTGGACCGGCTGGACTTTGAGTCGCTTTCATCGAGCCTCTTGCCCGAAACGGGCGAAACTGTCGAGCTGTCGTTGAGCGATGCCGATCCCCGTGAATCTGAACCCGCTACCGAGACGAACGAGCCTTCCACAGGAACACCATGACCATGGCGAACAACCCCACACCTCCAGACACCCCTCGTGAGGTCGAAACGGTCGAACCTGCGGGCCTCGATTCAACCGTGCCGCAGGCGCAGCCTGATGCCCCTGCGGTGCCCGCAAAGCCGTCGGCTGGGTCTGCCGACGCCTTGCGGTTCGATGACGTGGTCAGTGGCGCCTTTGACGCCGAGCAGGAGCAAGACCTGCCCCTGCCGACCAAGCGTGTGCTCGCGCCTCAAGCCGATTCGCCGAAGCTGCACAAAGTGCTGGCGCAAGCCGGCATGGGCTCGCGGCTGGAGATGGAGCAGCTGATCCTGGAAGGACGCATCTCGGTCAACGGCGAGCCGGCCCACGTGGGGCAGCGTATCCAGTTCGGCGATGTGATCAAGGTCAACGGCAAACCGGTGCGCGTGCGCATGACGCCGCCGCCGCCGCGTGTGCTGGCCTATCACAAGCCCGCGGGCGAAGTCGTGTCCCATGACGACCCGCAGAACCGACCCACCGTGTTCCGTCGCCTGCCGCGCCTGTACCAGGGCAAGTGGCAATCGGTTGGTCGTCTGGATCTGAACACCGAGGGCTTGTTGCTGCTGACCGACTCGGGTGAGCTGGCCAATCGCTTGATGCACCCGCGTTTCGGCTTGCAACGCGAATACGCGGTTCGCGTGTTGGGGGCCCTGTCCAATGAAGAAAAACAGCGCCTGCTCGACGGTGTGCGACTGGACGACGGTATTGCCCAGTTCGCGAGCATCGAAGACGGTGGTGGTGAGGGAGCCAATTGCTGGTACCGCGTGACCATTGGCGAGGGGCGCAATCGCGAGGTGCGCCGCATGCTTGAAGCCGTGGGCCACGCGGTCAGCCGCCTGATCCGCATCCGGTACGGCGCCATGATGCTGCCGCGCGGCCTCAAGCGGGGCGTGTGGGTGGAACTGGACCAGCAAGACATCGACCGCCTGACCGCTGCCGCCGGCATGCCTGCAATGGGCGACGATCGTGCACCCCGCGGCCGGCATCCGGCGACGCGTGGCAAGCCGGCGCCCAAGGGTGGCGGCCGCAACTACGGCAATCCACCCGGCAGTCGGGGTGAGGCGCCCGCTGTGCGGCGCAGCAGCATGTTTGGCACCCCCGCTGACAACCCCAAGGCCCGTGGGGGCAAGCCTGGCGGGCAAGGTGGTGGCGCTGGTCAACCTGACCCCATGAAAACCTCGTTTGGCTACATCGGCCAGGACGCCCTGCAACGCCAACGCGAGCAGGAGGGCGGCCGCGGCGGTCCGTCTGGTGGTCGTCGCCGTGGCGGCGGTGGCGGCGGGCGCACCGGCGGGCGCTGAACGCCAGGGCTGTCGGGATTGCCCCGTGCCAGACATGTGGGCAATGTAGAATCAAGAGCTTTGCAGCTCTGCGAAAAATCGTTTTTCATCAATAAATTCAAGGACCACCATGGCCATCGAACGCACCCTCTCGATCATCAAACCCGACGCCGTTGCCAAGAACGTGATCGGCCAGATTTACGCCCGTTTTGAAGCAGCCGGCCTGAAGGTCGTGGCCTCCCGCATGGCGCACCTGTCGCGCGGTGAAGCCGAGCAGTTTTACGCTGTGCACAAAGAGCGTCCTTTCTTCAAGGACCTGGTGGACTTCATGATCTCCGGCCCGGTGATGATCCAGGCACTGGAAGGCGAAGGCGCCATTGCCAAAAACCGCGACCTGATGGGCGCCACCGACCCCAAGAAGGCCGCCGCCGGCACCATCCGCGCCGACTTCGCCGACAGCATCGACGCCAACGCCGTGCACGGCTCTGACGCCCCCGAGACGGCCGCCGCTGAAGTGGCGTTCTTCTTCGCTGGCATGAACGTTTACTCGCGCTGAACACGCGCGTTGATCATGTGATGACGGCCAACCTGCTCGACTTTGATCTTGAGGGCCTGGCCGCCTTTTGCGAACAGCTGGGCGAAAAGCGTTTCCGCGCCGTCCAGCTGTTTCGCTGGATCCATCAAAAAGGGGCATCGCGTTTCGACGAGATGACCGATCTCGCCAAAAGTTTGCGCGAGAAACTCCCCTCGGTCTGCCACATCACCGACCTGCCCGTGCTCTCGCGCCAGGATTCGGTTGACGGCACCATCAAGTGGCTGTTCGATGTGGGTGACGGTAACGCCGTCGAGACGGTGTTCATCCCCGAAGATGACCGGGGTACCCTCTGCATTTCATCCCAGGCCGGCTGTGCCGTGGGATGCCGTTTCTGCTCCACCGGCCATCAGGGTTTTTCGCGCAACCTCACCACGGGTGAGATCCTGTCGCAACTCTGGCACGCCGAACATTTTCTGCGCAAGCACCTGAAGTCGAACGAGCGTGTGATCACCAACGTGGTGATGATGGGCATGGGCGAGCCGCTGCAGAACTACAGCGCCCTCGTGCCGGCCTTGCGCGTGATGCTGGACGACCACGGCTATGGGCTTTCGCGCCGCCGGGTCACAGTGTCCACGTCCGGTGTCGTGCCGATGATCGACCGACTGGCGCAGGACGTGCCTGTCGCGCTCGCCGTTTCGCTGCACGCGCCCAACGACGCGCTGCGCGACTCGCTGGTGCCGTTGAACCGCAAGTACCCGATTGCCGAACTGCTTGACGCCTGCCTGCGCTACCTGCCGGCCGCGCCGCGCGACTTCATCACCTTTGAGTACTGCATGCTGGCCGGTGTGAACGACCAGCCAGAACACGCGCAGCAGCTGCTGTCGCTCGTCAAGACGCACGGTGGCCGGGGCGTTCCGTGCAAAATCAACCTCATTCCGTTCAACCCCTTTCCCGACTCAGGACTCAAATGCTCGGCGCGCCCCGTGGTGCTGCGCTTCGGGCAGGTCCTCAACGAGGGCGGGGTGGTCACGACAGTGCGCAAGACCCGTGGCGATGACATCGACGCCGCCTGCGGCCAGTTGGCCGGTGACGTGCTGGACCGCACCGACGCCGCCCGCCGCCTGGCCGAGCGCCGTCAGGACGCCGCCGTGCAACCCATTCGATTCGTGCACAAAGCCAAGGACAAACAGGTATGACAGACGCATTTGCCCACAGCCGCCGAGATCAAGCGCCTTCGCCGACACAGGCAGGACGGGGTGCTTGGCCTGGAGTCCGGTGGTTCAGTGATGGGCATTGGTCCCGGATGCGGATGGCGTTGTTGTGGCTGCTGCTGGCCGCTGGTTTGGTGCAGCTGACGGCTTGCGCCGGGGCACCGGGTTCGAACACGACCACCACGGCCGAGCCGATCACCGACTCCGACGAACCCGAAACCCGCAAGCGGGCCCGGATTCGCCTGGAGCTGGCGTCGAGCTATTTCGAACAAGGTCAGAACACGGTGGCGCTGGACGAAATCAAACAGTCGCTCGCGGCCGACCCGGGGTATGGGCCGGCGTATGTGTTGCGCGGGCTTGCCTACATGCGGCTCAACGATCCCCGCCTGGCCGAAGACAGTTTCCGCCGCGCCTTGCAGATCAACCCCCGCGACCCGGATGCACTGCACAACTACGGCTGGTTTGCCTGCAACCAGGCGCGCTACACCGAGGCCCTCCAGTTCTTCACCCAGGCGCTGGCCAGTCCCGTTTATGGGGGTCAAGCCAAGACGTACATGGCCAAGGGGATCTGCCAGACCCGCATGGGCCAGCTGGCCGAGGCCGAGGGCAGCTTTGCCCGCTCCTACGAGCTGGACGCCGCCAACCCCATCACGGGCTACAACCTGGCATCGCTGCTTTTCAAACGGGGTGATGACACGCGCGCGCAGTTCTATATCCGGCGCCTGAACAACTCCGATCTTGCCAATGCCGAGACGCTGTGGCTGGGCATCAAGGTCGAGCGCAAGTTGAACAACAACGCGGCGGTTGGCCAGCTGGCGCAACAGCTGGAGCGGCGGTATCCGAAGTCGCGTGAATGGGCGGCTTACCAACGGGGTTCGTTCCATGAATGAGTCGGTGATACCCGAACAGACCCACAGCGCCCACCCGGGCGAAGCGGTCTGGACCGCGCCTGTTCTGCTGCGCCAGGCGCGGGAAGCCGCGGGTCTGCACATTGCGGCGTTGTCGGCAGCTCTGAAGGTGCCGGTCAAGAAGCTGGAGGCGCTGGAAGCCGGGCGCTACGACGAGTTGCCCGACCTGACCTTCGCGCGCGCGCTGGCTTCCAGCGCCTGCCGCCAGCTCAAGACCGACCCGGGCCCCATCCTCGAACAAATCCCCCAGGGCCACATGCCCGTGCTGGGGGACTCCCGCCAGACCATCAATGCCCCGTTCAAGGGGGATCAGGGCGTGTCGAACTTCAGCCCCTTGGACTGGCTGCGCCGTCCGGCGGTGTTGATTGCTTCGGTTGCGCTGTTGGGTGCGCTGGTGATCGCGTTGGTGCCCGACTGGAGCGCCTTGCCAGGCAAGGACCTGTTGACTGGCGCCACCCATGTTCTCAGCAACGAAGCCAAACCCGATGGGGCGGTGACCACCGTGGTTCAAGCGCCCAGTACTGACGCGCCTGAAGTCAGCGCCGTGCCGCAGCCAGCCACGACAACCGAACCGGTTGCTGCGCCGGTTTCTGAAACCCCCGCGGCACCGGTCCTGGAGCTCGCTCCAGCGCTGGCCGGTTCGACACCCGTCACCGCAGTCGCCGACCCTGCAGCCACTGGTGGCATCCTGAACATTCTGGCGACCAGTGATTCCTGGGTCGAAGTGATCGACGGCACGGGCAAGGTGCAGGTGCAGCGCATGCTCAAGGTGGGTGATGCGCTGAACTTTTCCAGCACGCCGCCTTATTCGGTGGTGCTCGGGCGCGCCGATGCGGTGCAGGTGCAGGTGCGGGGACGGCCGTTCGACGTGATGCCCTACGCCCGCAACAGCGTGGCCCGATTCGAGGTGAAATGATCATGGACATGCCTGTAGCCAACCGGTCTGTGGCCGTGAACAACCTGGCGGATGCGCCGGTCGCGCTGGCCGGTGCCCGACCGCGCAAGACGCGGCAGGGTGTGGTGTCTTGGGGTGACCACCATGTGACGGTGGGCGGTGATGCGCCGGTGCGCCTGCAGTCCATGACCAACACCGACACCGCCGATGCGATTGGCACCGCTATCCAGGTCAAGGAGCTGGCCATCGCCGGGTCCGAGTTGGTGCGCATCACGGTCAACAACGACGAAGCGGCGAGGGCGGTGCCCCACATCCGCGAGCAGCTGGACCGCATGGGCATCCACGTGCCCCTGATCGGCGATTTCCATTACAACGGCCACAAGCTGCTGAGCGACCACCCGGCCTGCGCCGAGGCCTTGTCCAAGTACCGCATCAATCCCGGCAACGTGGGCAAGGGCGAAAAAGGTGATCGCCAGTTTGCGCAGATGGTGGAAATCGCGGCGCGTCACGACAAGGCTGTGCGCATCGGCGTGAACTGGGGCAGCCTGGACCAGGATTTGCTCGCCCGCCTGATGGACCAGAACTCCCAGCGCGCCGAGCCCTGGGACGCGCGTCAGGTGATGTACGAGGCGCTGATCATGTCGGCACTCGATTCCGCGGCCAAGGCCGAGGCGCTGGGTCTGAACGGCAACAACATATTCCTGTCCTGCAAGGTCAGTGGCGTTCAGGACCTGATCGCGGTGTACCAGGCTCTGGCCCAGCGCTGCGACTACGCGCTGCACCTGGGGCTGACCGAGGCCGGCATGGGCACCAAGGGCGCCGTGGCATCGGCGGCGGCGCTGTCGGTGCTGCTGCAGCAGGGCATCGGCGACACCATCCGGGTGTCGCTCACGCCGCAGCCCGGCGAGGCCCGCACGCAGGAGGTGGTGATTGCTGCCGAAATCCTGCAGGCGCTGGGCTTGCGCGCCTTCGTGCCCAGTGTCACCGCTTGCCCGGGTTGTGGTCGCACCACCAGCACCACCTTCCAGGAGCTCGCCAAGCAGATCGACGACTACCTGCGCTCGTCGATGCCGGTCTGGCGCGCGCGTTACCCCGGCGTCGAAAACCTGAAGGTCGCGGTCATGGGCTGCATCGTCAACGGCCCTGGTGAAAGCAAGCATGCCGACATCGGCATCAGCCTGCCGGGTACCGGTGAGGCACCGGCTGCACCGATTTTCATTGATGGCCAGAAGGCGATGACCCTGCGCGGCGAGGGCATCGCCCGCGAATTCCAGCAGATCGTTGAAAACTACATAGAAAAGAGATTCGGCGCAGCCGTCTGACCCCGCTGTTGGCGCTGGTGAACGGCGTCAGCGGTTCAGACGGTGCCCGGTCGCACCGCATTCCCATGGCAGAAAAACTCAGCGCCGTCAAAGGCATGAACGACATCGCCCCTCCCGTGTCCGCACACTGGGAGTGGCTCGAAGACAAGCTGCGCTCGCTCATGCTGCGCTACGGCTACCGCAACCTGCGAACGCCCATCGTGGAGCCCACGGCGTTGTTCGTGCGCGGCCTGGGCGAGGTGACCGACATCGTCGAGAAGGAGATGTACTCCTTCGAAGACCGCCTCAACGGCGAGCAGCTGACCCTGCGCCCGGAAAACACCGCTGGTGTGGTGCGCGCGGCGGTTGAACACTCGTTGTTGTACGACGGGGGCAAGCGCCTGTATTACATGGGGCCGATGTTCCGCCACGAGCGCCCGCAGCGCGGCCGCTACCGCCAGTTCCACCAGTTCGGCGCCGAGGCGCTGGGCTTCGTCGGCCCCGATGTGGACGCCGAACTGATCGTGCTCGCCTGCGACCTCTGGGCCGAACTGGGGCTGGACGGCATCGAGCTGGAAATCAACAGCCTGGGTCAACCGGCTGAGCGCCAGGCCCACCGCCAGGCGCTGATCGCCTACCTGGAAGGCCACGCCGACCAGCTCGATGAAGACGCAAGGCGCCGTTTGCACAGCAACCCGCTGCGCATCCTGGATACCAAGAACCCGGCGATGCAGGCGCTCGTCAATGCCGCACCGCGCCTGATGGACCACCTGGGGGCCGAGTCGCTGGAGCACTTCAACCGCCTGCGCGGTCTGCTCGACGCGCACGGCATTGGCTACCGCATCAATCCGCGCCTGGTGCGCGGCATGGACTACTACAACCTCTCGGTGTTCGAGTTCGTGACCACGCAGCTGGGGTCGCAGGGCACGGTCTGTGCTGGCGGCCGCTACGACGGCCTGTTTGAGCAGATCGGCGGAAAGGCCGCGCCGGCCGTGGGCTGGGCGCTGGGCATGGAGCGCATCCTGGAGCTGCTGAAAGAGCAGGGCAAGCTGCCCGGGCAACCCACACCCGACGCCTATGCCGTGGTGCCCGACGCGGCCAGCGTTCCCCGGGTCATGCCGGTGCTGCGTGCCTTGCGCCAGCAGGGTGTGCAGGTGCAGATGCACGCCGGCGGGGCAGAGGGCATGGGCAGCATGAAGTCGCAATTCAAGAAGGCCGACGCCAGCGGCGCACGTTTTGCGCTGATCTTCGGCTCCGACGAGCTGGCTCAGGGCTGTGTGTCGGTCAAGCCCTTGCGGGGTCCACGACCCGGCGAGGATGCCGGCGAGGCGCCCACCCAGGTATCCCGGCCGCTGGCCGATGTGGCGGCCTGGGCGCAGAGCCTGCGCCCTACAATCCCCCGTTAATCACTGACAAGCACGCATGGCCAAACATCTCGACCTTGAAGAGCAGGAACAGCTCGACCAGATCAAACACTTCTGGGCCCAGTACGGCAACCTGATCACCTGGGTGTTGATCGCGGTGTTCGGCAGCATGGCTGCCTGGAACGGCTGGAACTACTGGCAACGCAGCCAGGCGGCCAAAGCCTCCGCTTTGTATGAAGAGATCGAGCGCGCCGCACTGGCAAGCGATGCCGACAAGATCGAGCGTGCCTATGTGGAAATGAAAGACCGCTTTGCAGGCACCACATTCGCGGCACAAGGGGCTTTGCTGGCCGGCAAGACGCTGTACGAATCGGGCAAGGTGGACGGTGCTCGTGCGGCGCTCACCTGGGTCTCAGACAAGGGTTCTGACCCATCCCTTCAGGCCATCGCCCGTCTGCGGCTGGCGGCGCTGGATGTGGAGAGCAAGGCTTTTGACCAGGCATTGAAGACACTGGAAACGCCGATGCCCAAGTCCTTCGAGCCGCTTGCTGCGGATCGGCGGGGCGACGTGTTCCTGGCCCAAGGAAAAACCGAAGAAGCCAAGGCGCAGTACCAGACCGCCTGGCGCGCACTGGGTGCACAAACCGAATACCGCCAACTGGTGGAAGTCAAACTCGCGTCGCTGGGGGTGGATGCCTCCACGCTGGGCGGCGCTGCGGAGGTGACGCGTTGATGAAACCGATCATGCCCCAGGGAAATGGGTTGTCGCTGCAGCTGGTCAAGCGGGGGCGCACGCTTCTGTCGGGGCTGGGTGTCGCTGTCGTCGTCGGGCTGTCAGCCTGCTCTTCGCCCGCCAAATTTGAACCGGTTCCTCTGGCTCCCCCGGCCGCTTTGTTGGGTGCCAACTTGGCCTGGTCGACCCAGGTCGGGGTATCGGGTACCTCATTGATGCCGCTGGCCACCGCCGGCCGCGTGTTTGTGGCGGGCGCCTCGGGCACGGTGGCTGTGCTCGATGCCGACACGGGCAAGGATGTCTGGCGTGTGGATCTGCGCACGGGCATTTCGGCGGGCGTGGGCTCGGACGGCCAGACGGCCGCCGTGATCACCCAGGCCAACGAGTTGGTGGCCCTCGCTGATGGGCGTGAACTCTGGCGCGTGCGCTTGCCGGCTCGCGCGTTCACGGCGCCACTGGTGGCCGGACAGCGTGTGTTTGTCCTGACGGCAGACCGCAGCGTGACGGCCTTTGATGGTCGCACGGGTGCGCGGCTGTGGAGCCAGGCCCGCCCGGGTGAGCCCCTGGTGCTGGGGCAGTCGGGCGTGCTGCTGGCGGTGGGTGACACCCTCGTCGCCGGCTTGTCCGCGCGCCTGACCGGCCTGAACCCCCTCAACGGCACGATCCGCTGGGAGGCGCTGGTGGCCAGCGCTCGGGGAACCAATGAAGTCGAACGCCTGGTGGACCTGGTGGGCAGCGTCAGCCGGCAGGGCGACAGCGTCTGTGCGCGCGCCTTTGGCGCCGCGGTGGGTTGTGTCGACACCAGCCGTGGCGCTGTGGTTTGGAGCAAGCCCGCGCGCGGTTCCACCGGCGTGCACGGTGACGACCGGATGGTGTTTGGCACCGAGGCCGATGGCCGTGTGATCGCCTGGCAGCGCGCCAGCGGTGAACGCAGCTGGGAAATCGAACGCCTCAAATACCGCGAACTCACGTCGCCGCTGGCCGTGGGCCGGGTGGTGGCCATCGGCGACAGCAAGGGGCTTGTGCATCTGCTGTCCCGCGAGGACGGCACTGAAATGAACCGCCTGTCCACCGACGGCTCCCCGATCGTCGGCGCCCCGGTGCTGGCCGGGCAGACCCTGGTGGTGCAGACCCGCAACGGCGGCGTCTACGGCTGGCGTCCCCAATAACGATTGCAGGGCGAACCGCCGGTTCGTCTGGTCCTGAACGAAAGCTCTCTCCGTGAAACCCGTCATCGCTCTGGTGGGACGCCCCAATGTGGGCAAGTCCACCCTGTTCAACCGCTTGACGAGTTCTCGCGACGCCATCGTGGCCGACTTTGCCGGCCTGACCCGTGACCGGCACTACGGCAACGGCAAGGCGGGCAAACAGGAATACATCGTCATCGACACCGGTGGCTTCGAGCCCACCGCCGAGTCTGGCATCTACAAGGAGATGGCCAAGCAGACCCGACAGGCTGTGGCCGAGTCGGACGTGGTGATTTTTGTCGTCGATGCGCGAGCCGGCATGAACGCCCAGGACCATGAAATCGCCAAGTACCTGCGCCGACTGGGCAAGCCCACGGTGCTGGTGGCGAACAAGGCCGAGGGCATGACCCAGGGCTTGCAGCTGGTGGAGTTTTTTGAGCTGGGTCTTGGCGAGGTGGTGCCGGTCTCCGGTGCACACGGACAGGGTGTGCGCTCCATGCTCGACATGGCGCTGGAAGCGATCCCGGGACTTGCCAGCGAAGAGGAGGAAGCGGTCGAGGTCGACACTGGTGTGATCCGCTTGGCGGTGGCGGGACGCCCCAATGTGGGCAAGTCCACCCTGATCAACGTCTGGCTGGGCGAGGAGCGCCTGGTGGCCTTTGACTTGCCGGGTACCACGCGAGACACTATTTCGGTTCCCTTCGAGCGTGGTGGACAGAAATACGAGCTGATCGACACGGCAGGCATCCGTCGCAAGGGCCGGGTGTTTGAAGCCATTGAAAAGTTCTCGGTCGTGAAGACGCTGCAGGCGATTGAAAACGCCCATGTGGTGCTCCTGCTGCTGGACGCCACCCAGGGCGTGACCGATCAGGACGCCCACATTGCCGGCTACATCCTGGAGAGCGGGCGCGCTGTGGTGCTGGCGATCAACAAGTGGGACGCTGTCGATGCCTACCAGCGCGAACAGATCGAGCGCCAGATCGAAACCCGGCTGGCGTTCCTGAAGTTCGCCTCGCTGCACCTGATTTCGGCCCAGAAGCGCCAAGGTCTTGGTCCGGTCTGGAAGTCGATCGCGCAGGCCCATGCTTCGGCCATGCGGAAAATGTCCACGCCCGTGCTCACGCGCCTGCTGATGGAGGCCGTGGCCTTCCAGGCGCCTACCCGCAGCGGCATGTTCCGGCCCAAAATGCGCTACGCGCACCAGGGCGGCATGAACCCGCCGGTGATCGTGATCCACGGTAATTCGCTGGAACACGTGCCCGACGCCTACACCCGCTTCCTCGAAGGCCGCTTCCGCAAGGCGTTTGATCTGGTGGGCACGCCGCTGCGCATCGAGTACAAGACTTCGGAGAACCCTTTCAAGGAGTGAACGACTTGTCCACAATGCCCTGCGTGAGCGCGGGGGTGTGGTATGGTGCGTTCCCTATCAACTTTTTTTGAACACGGAGCATATCGTGAGCAATAACAAAGGCCAGCTCTTGCAAGATCCTTTCCTGAACCAGCTTCGCCGGGAACACGTTCCCGTGTCGATTTATCTGGTCAATGGCATCAAACTGCAAGGCCAGATCGAATCGTTTGACCAGTACGTCGTGTTGCTCCGCAATACCGTGACGCAAATGGTTTACAAGCATGCGATTTCCACCATCGTGCCGGGTCGCCCGGTGCAGTTTTCCGCAGCCGGCCCGGACGAAGCGCCAGCCTCTTGATCCTGCCCCTGAATTCAGCCGTGTTGGTCACGGCACAGGCGGCTGTTGAATGGATTTGAACCCGTCCGGCTCCCACAACCCATCCACCCCTTCGGTCATTCTGGTCGGGGTGGATTTCGGGTTGCCGCATTTTGACGCTGGGCTTGAAGAGCTCGGTCTGCTGGCGCAGACGGCTGGCTTCACGGTGGCCGATCGGGTCAGCTGCAAGCGTCGTGCGCCCGATCCGGCCCTGTTTGTCGGTTCCGGTAAAGCCGAAGAGATCAAAATGCTCGCCCAGTCCACGGGGGCCAGCGAGATTCTTTTCGACCAGGCCTTGAGTCCGGCGCAGCAGCGCAACCTGGAGCGCACGCTCGGCCTGCCGGTCAATGACCGCACGCTGCTCATTCTGCAGATCTTCGCCCAGCGCGCCCGCAGCCACGAAGGCAAGTTGCAGGTGGAGCTTGCTCGCCTGCAATACCTGTCGACCCGTCTGGTGCGCCGCTGGTCCCACCTGGAGCGCCAGAGTGGCGGTATCGGCATGCGCGGTGGTCCGGGTGAAACCCAGATCGAGCTGGACCGCCGCATGATCGGTGACAGCATCAAGCGCACCAAAGAGCGACTGGAAAAGGTCAAGAAGCAGCGGGCCACGCAACGCCGCCAGCGCGAACGCAGGGATGCGTTCGCGATCTCGCTGGTGGGTTACACCAACGCGGGCAAGTCTTCCATCTTCAATGCACTGGTCAAGGCCCGTGCGTATGCGGCCGACCAGCTGTTTGCCACGCTGGACACGACCACCCGCCAGCTGTACCTCGGTGAAGCGGGGCGCTCGGTGTCGTTGTCTGATACCGTGGGTTTCATCCGCGACCTTCCGCACGGACTGGTGGATGCGTTTGCCGCCACTTTGCAGGAGGCAGCCGACGCGGATCTGTTGCTTCACGTGGTCGATGCGTCCAATCCCTCACATCTAGAGCAGATTGCTTCTGTGCAGGGGGTGCTCAAGGACATTGGCGCCGACCGCGTGCCGCAGATCCTGGTGTTCAACAAGCTCGACGCCATGGACCCGGCTGCGGTGCCCCGCGTGCTGGAAGATGTGATGGAACTTGGCGGCGAGTTGGTGCCTCGAATTTTTGTGAGTGCCCTCACGGGGGATGGTTTGCCGGCGTTGCGTGCTTTGCTGGCAAGGCAGGTGGTCGTGCCTGCGGGTCCCGAAGACGGCAATACCCCGGGGGAGATGTCCTTGATTGGGGATGCGCTGCCTTGATTGGGCACAATGTCATGGTTTTGATTCGAATAAAAGTTGGCAACACATGGATGTGAATCTGCAATCACCGACCCGCGGTGCTGAGTCAGGCGGACGCCGCAAAGGCTGGCGTTCCCTGCTGGGCGTGTTCAATCTCAACGATCCTCGATGGGGTCGCGGTGATGACACGCGCGATGGCGACAAGCCTCAGGGCAGCGAGCCGGATGCCGATGAACGGCCGAAGGGTGACCAGAAGCCGCCACGTGGGCAGGGTTCCAACCAGGGGCCGCCTGATCTGGATGAACTCTGGCGTGACTTCAACCGCAAGCTCGGCGGCATGCTGGGCGGCAAGGGTGGTCGCGGCGGGCAGGGCGGTGGCAACGGTTCCGGCGGTGGCGGATTGCCCAGCTTCAATCCAAGTCCCAAGACCACCGGTATCGGTGCGGGCTTGATTGTTGGCGTGGCGGCGCTGATCTGGCTGGGTACCGGTTTCTTCATCGTGCAGGAAGGCCAACAGGCCGTCATCACACAGTTTGGCAAGTACCACAGCACGGTCGGGGCCGGATTCCAGTGGCGGCTGCCGTACCCCGTGCAGCGCCATGAGACCGTGTTTGTCACCCAGATCCGCTCGGTGGATGTGGGGCGCGACAACCTGATGCCCGCCACGGGTCTGCGCGAGTCGGCGATGCTGACCCAGGACGAAAACATTGTCGAGATCAAGTTCGCGGTTCAGTACCGCTTGAACGACGCCCGTGCGTTCCTGTTTGAAAGCCTGGATCCCGATGCGTCGGTGATCAAGGTAGCCGAAACGGCGGTGCGCGAAGTGGTGGGCAAGATGAGGATGGACGCCGCGCTGGCCGAAGAGCGCGATCAGATCGCGCCGCGGGTGCGCATCCTGATGCAGACCATCCTGGATCGCTACAAGGTCGGTATCGAGGTCGTGGGCATCAACCTGCAGCAGGGTGGCGTGCGACCGCCCGAGCAGGTGCAGGCGTCTTTTGACGATGTGCTGAAAGCCGGACAGGAACGGGAGCGGGCCAAGAACGAAGCCCAGGCCTATGCGAACGACGTCGTGCCCCGCGCACGGGGTGCGGCTTCCCGCCTGACCGAAGAGGCTGAAGGCTACAGGGCTCGCATCGTGGCGCAGGCCGAAGGTGACTCGCAGCGCTTCCGCTCGGTTCTGACCGAGTACCAGAAAGCCCCCCAGGTCACCCGTGAGCGCATGTACACCGACGCGATGCAAGAGGTGTACTCCAATGTGACCAAGGTGGTTGTGGATTCCAAATCGGGCTCGAACCTGCTGTACCTGCCACTCGACAAGCTCATGCAGATGACCGGCCCGAGCGCCCCTGCGCCCGCCGCCAGTGCGGCACCAGCGACAACCGCCCCAGCGACGCCTGCGAACCGCAGCCTGGACAACGCGGCCCGCTCGCGCGAGCGCGAGAGCCGCTGAGCGGTGACCCAAGTACAAGCGATGAGAAAGCAACGCAAATGAACAAACTGGGTTTCATACTCACATCTTTTCTGGTGGCCTTGGCGATAGCCAGTTCCATGCTGTTCGTGGTGGACCAGCGCCAGTTTGGCGTGGTGTTCCAGCTTGGGCAGATCAAGCAGGTGGTCACCGAGCCGGGGCTGAACTTCAAGCTGCCACCGCCGTTCCAGAACGTGTCGTACATCGACAAGCGCTTGCTCACCCTGGAAAGCACCGACACCGAACCCTCGCTGACGGCCGAGAAACAGCGCGTGGTCATCGACTGGTATGTGCGCTGGCGCATCAGCGAGCCGCAGGAATACATCCGCAACGTGGGTGTCAATGAGCGCGCGGGCGCCCTGCAGCTGAACCGTGTGGTGCGCAACTCGTTCCAGCAGGAAGTGAACAAGCGCACGGTCAACGAACTGCTCTCGACCCGGCGTGAAGACCTCATGGCCGACGTGAAACGCGAAGTGCTCGAAGCGGTGCGCGGTGCCGAGAAGCCCTGGGGCATGGACGTGGTGGACGTTCGCATCACACGGGTGGACTACGCGGAAAGCATCACGGCGTCGGTCTACCAGCGCATGGAAGCCGAGCGCAAGCGGGTGGCCAACGAGTTGCGTTCCACCGGTTTTGCGGAGGGTGAAAAGATCCGTGCCGATGCCGATCGCCAGCGCGAGGTGATCGTGTCCGAGGCTTACCGCGATGCGCAGCGCATCAAGGGTGAGGGCGACGCCAAGGCCGCTTCGTCATTCTCCGACGCCTTTGGCCGTGACCCTGCGTTTGCCCAGTTCTACCGCAGTCTGGATGCCTACAAGGCCAGCTTTGCGGGCAAGTCCGATGTCATGGTCGTGGACCCTTCTTCCGACTTCTTCAAGGCCCTGCGCAGCAGCAACGTCGGCAAGTGATCCGGGGCGACGCATGGCGGATCTGTTTTGGCCTGCACTGGCGCTCGTCCTGATCTTCGAGGGTTTGTTGCCCTTCATCGCACCCGGCGCCTGGCGCCGGGTTTTTTCTGAAATGCTCAAGATGCACGACGGCCAGATCCGGTTTTTCGGACTGTGCAGTCTGTGCGCGGGTGTGCTGCTCTGGTGGTGGATCGGCTGAGTGGCTGAACCATCTGCCACACAGGCAGATGTCAATTGACTGGTCAGGGTGCAGCCGAGCGGTCTGCCGGGCCGGTAAAATCTCGTTTTTAACAGCGTTCCCCTATGCCCATGTCTGCCTGGGTCCTCCCGGATCACATTGCCGATGTCCTGCCCTCCGAGGCCCGTCACATCGAAGAACTCCGCCGGGGTTTGCTGGACACAGCCCGTAGCTACGGCTATGAACTGGTCATGCCACCGCTGCTGGAGCACCTTGAATCGTTGCTCACCGGTACGGGCGAAGCGCTCGATCTGCAGACCTTCAAACTGGTGGACCAGCTCTCGGGTCGCACGCTCGGTCTGCGCGCCGACAGCACACCCCAGGTCGCCCGCATCGATGCCCACCTGCTCAACCGCCAGGGTGTTGCGCGGCTGAGCTACTGTGGGCCGGTGGTGCACACGCGCATCGACCGCCCCCTGGCCAGCCGAGAACCCTTGCAGTTCGGGGCGGAAATCTATGGTCACGCCGGCCTGGAGGCCGATCTGGAGGTCATCGAGCTGGCGCGCGCTTGTCTGCGTGGTGCTGGCGTGGAGCGGCTGCTGCTCGACATGGCCGATGTGCGGGTCATCGACGCCGTGCTTGCCCCGGTGCAGCTCAGCGCCGCCCGCACCGCGCAAGTCCACGCGGCGCTGGCCACCAAGGACGTGGCCGAGCTGCAGTCGCTGTCTCGCGACCTGCCGGCCGCTGTGGGCCGTGATTTGTGTGCCTTGCCACGGCTGTTCGGTGGTGTGGCCGTGCTTGATGAAGCCCGTCGTACCTTGCAAGCGTCGCCCGAACTGCATGCCGCTCTGGACAGCCTGGCCTGGCTGGCGGAGCAGGCCCAGGGTCTGGATGTGTCCATCGATCTGGCCGATCTGCGCGGCTATGCCTACTACACCGGCATGCGGTTTGCCCTGTTTGCCCAAGGCACTGGTGGTGAGCCGGTTGAACTGGCGCGCGGCGGCCGTTACGACGAGGTGGGTGCCGTGTTCGGGCGCAACCGCCCGGCGGTCGGCTTCAGCCTGGACGTCAAGGAACTGGTATCGGCCATCGCGCCGCGCCCTCTGGTGGCTGCGATCCGTGCCCCCTGGGGCATGGACGTGGAACTGCGCGAAGCCATCGCCAGCCTGCGGGCCCTGGGCCACACCGTGGTGTGCGCCTTGCCGGGCCATGAACACGAAGTCGATGAGTTTCATTGCGACCGCGAGCTGGTGCAGGTGCCAGCGCAAGGCGGTGTGTGGACCCTGAAGAACATTTAACCGGAAACAGCAGATGATCAAAAACAGCAGCGCCGTGGTACCCGGGCGCAACGTGGTCGTGGTAGGCACCCAGTGGGGTGACGAAGGCAAGGGCAAGCTGGTGGACTGGCTGACCGAAACCGCGCGTGGCGTGGTGCGTTTTCAGGGTGGCCACAATGCGGGCCACACGCTGGTGATCAACGGCGTGAAGACCGCGCTGCACCTGATCCCCAGCGGCATCATGCGTGTCGGCGTCAAGTGTTACATCGGCAACGGTGTGGTGCTGTCGGTGGGCAAGCTGTTTGAAGAAATCGCTGGCCTGGAAAAAGCCGGTGTCGAAGTGCGTTCGCGCCTGCGCGTGAGCGAAGGCTGTCCGCTGATCCTGCCGTTCCATGCTGCCATCGACATCGCGCGCGAAGCCGCCAAGGTGAAGGCCGGTACCGAGAAAATCGGCACCACCGGCCGCGGCATCGGCCCGGCCTATGAAGACAAGATCGCCCGCCGCGCCCTGCGCGTGATGGATCTGAAGTACCCCGAGCGTTTCGCCACCAAGCTGCGCGAGTTGCTGGACCTGCACAACCACGTGCTCAAGACCTATCTGCACTCGGCCGAGATGGTCTGGGACGAAAAGATCGCGGCCTACATGCAAGACGGTGCGATCCAGTTCGACGCGGTGTACAACGAAGCCATGGTCCAGGCCGAACAGCTCAAACCCATGATCGCCGATGTTTCGCGCGAGCTGAACGAGGCCCACCAGCAAGGGGTGAACCTGCTGTTCGAGGGCGCGCAAGGCACGCTGCTCGACATTGATCACGGCACCTATCCGTTTGTGACCTCCAGCAACTGTGTGGCGGGCAACGCCGCCGCGGGCGCTGGCGTGGGTCCGAGCCTCCTGCACTACGTACTGGGCATCACAAAAGCCTATTGCACCCGCGTCGGTGGCGGTCCGTTCCCGACCGAGCTGGAGTGGGAGAAAGAGGGCACACCGGGCTGGCACATGGCCACCATCGGTGCCGAAAAAGGCGTGACCACCGGGCGCAGTCGCCGCTGTGGCTGGTTCGATGCGGCTTTGCTCAAGCGCTCAGCCCAGGTGAACGGCCTGACCGGTCTGTGCATCACCAAGCTCGATGTGCTCGATGGCCTGACCGAGCTCAAGCTCTGCACCGGCTACGAACTCGATGGCGAAACCATCGACATCCTGCCCATGGGGGCCGACGAGATCGCGCGCTGCACACCGATCTACGAAACGCTGCCGGGCTGGAGCGATTCGTCGGTGGGTGTCACGCGCTACGACGACCTGCCGGAGAACGCCCGCCGCTACCTGACGCGCATCGAAGAAACCACGGGTGTGCCGATCCATGTGGTCTCGACCAGTCCGGACCGCGATCACACCATCCTGCTCCACCATCCGTACCACGCCTGATGGGGCGCTGCACGGATTCGTGCAGAATGAAACACAGACCATCCAACCCGGAGCCTCCATGCTGACCGAAGACGGCAAACACCTCTACGTTTCCTACGACGAGTACCACAACCTCATCGAAAAGCTGGCGCTCAAGGTGCACCAGTCGGGCTGGCAGTTCGACACCATCCTGTGCCTGGCGCGCGGGGGCATGCGGCCGGGTGATGTGCTGTCGCGCATTTTTGATGTGCCGCTGGCCATCATGTCCACCAGTTCGTACCGCGCCGCCGCGGGCACACAACAGGGCAATCTGGACATCGCGCGTTACATCACGACCCCCAAGGGCGAGATCGCTGGCAAGGTCCTGCTGGTCGACGATCTGGCCGACTCCGGCCACACGCTCAAGGCGGTGATCGAGATGCTGAAGAACAACTACGCGCCCATCACCGAGCTGCGCAGCGCGGTGATCTGGACCAAGCAGCTCTCGACCTTCACGCCCGACTACTCGGTGGAATTCCTGCCCACCAACCCCTGGATCCATCAGCCGTTCGAAGGCTATGACAGCATGCGTCCTGAACAGTTGCTGGAAAAATGGAAGCTCTGAGCTGAATGAGCGATCTTTCCACCCAACTGATCCACCACCCGTACCGCCCGCCTGAAGGGTTCGACGCCGTCGCGCCCGGCGTTCACAAAGCGTCCACCGTCATCTTCCCCGATGTGCAGGCCCTGCGCACGCAGGAATGGAAAGACAAGAGCGGCTACACCTACGGCCTGCACGGCACACCGACCACCTTCATTCTCGAAGAACGCATCGCCACCATCGAAGGTGGGCGCTTTTGCGTGCTGGCGCCCAGTGGCCTGTCGGCCGTGTCGCTGGTGGACATGACCTTTTTGCGGCAGGGTGACGAACTGCTGATTCCCGACAACGCCTACGGGCCCAACAAGGCTTTTGCCAGCGTCGAACTGGCGGCCTGGGGGATCACGCACCGCTACTACGATGCACAGAATCCAGCCGACCTGGCCGCCAAGATCAGCCCCGCCACCCGTCTGGTGTGGTTCGAAGCACCAGGGTCCGTCACGCTGGAGTTTCCCGATCTGCCGGCGCTGGTGGCCACGGTACAACAGGCCAACGCAACCCGCAAAGGCGAGCGTCCCATCCTGACCGCGCTTGACAACACCTGGGGCGCGGGGATTGCCTTCAACGCCTTCGAGCTGGGCGCAGACATGTCCATGCAGGCGCTCACCAAGTACCCGAGTGGCGGGTCCGACGTGCTCATGGGCTCGGTCGTCACCCGCGATGAGGCGCTGCACCAGCAGTTGCTCATGACGCACATGCGTCT
>Ga0209262_10000154_pt1 | contig 40811 bp, 74 predicted proteins | sample Lowcelwee11metaG_FD_187171 | JGI IMG/M metagenome (GOLD analysis project Ga0209262, IMG submission 187171) | Freshwater pond sediment microbial communities from the University of Edinburgh, under environmental carbon perturbations - Low... | ecosystem: Environmental > Aquatic > Freshwater >... | reverse complement strand
ACGCTAGATATAGCTGATATATTAGATAATTTTGCTGACAAGGATTTACAAGGTGGTGGGGATGGGGCTAGCTCTTTTAATCCAGGACTTGCAGCTATAGATGGGTTTACAGATTGTGAGACAGGCGACAGCGGCATGCTACGCTTTGACAGCTACATACCTCCCGTTAACTGGACTAGTATAGAAGAACCTCCCTCACAAGACTTATGGGAACTAGGGTATTATTGGACAACTACAAGTCCAGCTTCAGCTTCTGACGCTTCTCCGACAGGAGCTGCTGATGCTGCTATTTCTGCCGTACAGGCAGCATTTCCTCTGCCCTACCCCACGGGATATGGAGATGCTTATAGAGATGCGGCAATAGTTCCATCAGGCTCTAATTATAACTTTACGTGGTATCAAGGACCCGGGTCAGCCCCAAATACAGTTACTATAACAAGACAGACATGCAGTTCTTCCGGTACATCACTATGCCCTACAACACGTCCTTATAATTATGCATGGGAAGCTGACTACTATCAATTGTTAGAACAAACTGATGGCTCTTATTCTGGTAATCAGTATGATCCAATGGTGCCAGATTCTGCTAGACAACCATCCAGTTCAGCTTATATGTGTTTTGATGGAGGAACGAGAGCTGCTGTAATGGCTAAAGGAGCAGGAGACACTAGCTTATTGTATGAAATAGACCCTACAACACAAGCACCATTAGCTGGTACACAAATACATATATACGATGGGAAGAAACAACTGAAGGGATACGCTGATATTTCAAAACTCTCACAATACACCCCATAATAAAAAGGCCTCAATTAAGAGGCCTTTAGTTTATTTAGCTCTGCGCTTATACACATCATTATTCTTAATTGGTGGACTTCCATACTGCAATGGCAGTGGTTTAACTCTCCTATAACTTGGCACAAGTCCTATTTCTTGCACATCATTAGGGTGTGCTAGTTGATGCCGCTTTATTTTAGCAGCCTTATTTTTTGCTGCTTTATTGCTAGACTTATAAAACATATTTATAGCTTTAGTCTTAGTTGATTTTTTCTTAGCCATCAGTTTACCCCTAATTTAGTTTGTCTATTAATTTCAAAGCATCTTTTCTCTCTAACACCGTCCTTTGCTTTATTATATTATTTTTTATCTCAGGTGTCAATGATTTTAACGATTTAAAATAACGTGCTCTTGCATCGTATAATTTATTAACCTGTGTTTCTATACTATCATCTTCAACAATACCGGCCTTAGAAAATATCCCGTCTCTCCATCTACCGCTTTGATTAACAGTACTGTAGATGGCCGACTGAAGCCCCAAATCATATATAGCCCACCCTCTAGCTTTAGCCCAATTATATGCGTCAACATAACCGTTAGGCTTATTGGCTAAATAATTGAACTGACTAGTCTCAAACCCATCTGGGTCATTACTAGCTAGCTCTCTCCATTTGTTTTTGAACTCCTGGCTATTTATTTTTAATGTTTTTAGTGCTCTAGTATACTTATCATCTGTCTGTAAATAAGCTTGTAATGTTCCTAATTTACTTTCTAGTTGATAGCTTCCATAACTAGTACCTCCTGGGTCACCCCAGGCCTCCCCGTTAGAGATATACCCAGGCCCACCATTACTAGTTTCATATTTACGAGTTAACTGACCTACTTTTTTATCTACGAACATTATACACTCTCCTCTACTCTAGTTAAAATTAACTGTATTAATATGTATTATAACATAACAACAAAAATTATGCAAATGTTATTGACATTTATACACGTAGGTATTATAATAACAATAACAAATGTGTTAAGGAGAAAGTCATGAACTGTGTCGTATTTAAATGGAAGGTTGGTAGAGCTAAAAGACAACTAACAGTGCCTTACGCAGAGGCTAGAGATGTTGCTATACATCTCTCTGAAGAGCTTCTTCTTGACAAAATCACCTGCTTGTCCTACACTACGATTATAAATGGTGAGATTGTGACAAATGAAATAGATTATTTTAATGATATATTATAAGGAGCACTTATGAGAAAGAAATTAATAATACCTAGCTGTTTAATGGAGCAAGTTAATATTGTTGCAAGTTCTAGTGAACAAAACAAAGAAATACTACAAGTGGTGCTTAATTTATTGTTAGAAGAGTCGCATAGACCTACTGGTGGCACATATACAAGAGAATGGGTGATTGGGGAACACAAGCTTACATTAAACTATAGGGGATTGATATGACTAATCGCAAGCAACTAGATGACCTACTTGACTTATTAATTACATATAGCTCAGACAAAATGCAAGGGCTTGGGTATGAGGGCTCTAAAGTGGTTAGGCTTACATATAAAATTATGTTACAGGCCGGAGTTGATTTAAACAGTTGCTTTGGATTACTCGTTAATGAGGCTGACGACTATTTAAAAAGCGATCAATTTAAGAAGCATTGTGAAATATGCTGCATAGACCCCGCACTAATGACACATATATTAGTTAATATGGATGATATGTTAGAAACAATCGATGAGTATGATCAACCATTTGATTGGTTTTTACAATGAAAGCTATAGGTAATAGTGCCGTTTGTCCCAAATGTGGCGGTGGACATAAGTCAAAACCATATTGTTTATATGAGAATGGGTGGTACTGTTTCAGCTGCGGCTATACTAAAGCCTCTGATAGGAGCTTTGTACCCGCTAGAAACATACATATAGACAACCCAAGCTTACCGCCATGTACTAATAATCCCAGTGGTTTTAGTGTGTTTGCTAAGAAATGGCTAGCACAATATTACATAACAGAGGCACACATAAGACAATACATATATTATTGTGAGGACGATTCGTTAATATATCCAGTGATTGAGGACGGTGTTGTCACTATGTATCAACGTAGATGGATTAATACCAGTGGACGTAAAATAACGACACAGGGAGCAAAACTCCCCACACTTATTGAAAATAATAACAGCGATTTAGTTGTGTTGTGCGAGGACTATATATCTGCTATAAGACTGGCTGACCAATACAATGTTGTATGTTTGTGGGGAACAAAAACATCTTATGACTACATAAGAGAACTGTATAAAAAATATAATAAATGTCTAGTGTGGCTAGACAATGACGAGAGTAAAGAAACTAATAGTGGACAAGAATCAGCTAAAATAATTTGCAATATGTGTGAGAGTGTGCTACAGTATAGGAATAGAAGAAGATTTACACATAATCAAACTGTAACTAATATTGTTACAGACAAAGACCCAAAGTGTTACAGCAACACTGAAATTAGGAGTATTATCGATGACACCTCTAAGCAATCAAGACATACTCGCGGAGCTTGACCGCCTTGTTGTTGGACACCAAGAAGCAAAGAAGACACTAATAACAATGGTGTCGCGTAGTAAACTACGCTGGTATCAACAGCGTATTAAGCAAATGGATAATGAATTCTTAGTGGCTCCTATGAAAGTGTTGTTAGTGGGGGCTAGTGGGTCAGGCAAAACTCATTTGATTGAGAGCTTACAGAGCATAGACCCATTCCCCCTTATACGACTTGATGCAACAAACTTAAATCCATCTGGCGCATCTGGCGGCATTAAGGCCGAAGACTTAAAGAAGATGATTAATGCACAAGCAATGCAGATGTGTATAGATTTCCCATACACATACGACACCCCACAAGACGCAATAAATAGAACTGTTATATTTATAGACGAGATAGATAAGCTAGGACGAAGCTTTGAATCCTCTGGTAATTGGAATAAGCACGTACAAAGTAATTTTTTAACAATACTGGATAACAAAGAGGATTTCGCAGGAGTTAGTTTTGTATTAGCAGGGGCTTTTGGTGATATAACGGAGAAAGTTGCCAAGCCTAAAGACTTAGGATTTACACATCAAAAATATGAGCCTAAGCAAGACTTAATTGATGTACGTATATTACGAAGTGGACTAATCCCGGAGATTGTGGGAAGAATAACAGCCATATGTGAATTAGATGTATTTGAGAAGAAAGACTTTTTGTATATACTAAAAGAGAAAATACTGCCAAAGAAACGTTTAGACATGGCAGCATACGGAATATTTGATATTGATGTTAAGGATGAAGAGCTTGAAAAGATTGCTGCAGATGCGGCTAACAGTGGACAAGGTGTTAGATATTTACACAGAATTATTGATAAGATTTTTCTTGCTAAAGAGTTTGAGGTTGATGTAGATAGAATGATGTATTTAGAATTTATGGGAGGACTAGAATAATGATATTAATTACAGCGTATATTATAACAGCAACTAGTATTATTAATACATTGTGCATGATTAGACTATTATTTAAGCATAGAAAACCCGGAGAACATAATGGATAATAACGAATTAATTGTTACACTCACTAAAGAACTGTATAGCTTAAAAAGTAAACTAGAGGAAATTTATAAACAAGCTGATGATGTATATAATAGCACAATACAAACCCCTCCAGTTATAGAAAAGATTAGGCACAATGCTATCAATATCATGAATATAATAGATACAGACGATGTATAAGGGGGCTAGATGAACATTGAATTAAAAATATTAAAAGAAGAATTTTATAAGACGCACGAACTTCCTAAATATGCAACAGATGGGTCGGCAGGGATTGACCTTATAGCAACAGAAGACTACGTAATTAAGCCCCAAGAATCTGTTAAAATACCGACAGGGATTGCTATGCACATAGGCTCGTCTAAGTGTATGCATAATTACATGGGGGTTATTGTTCCTCGTAGCGGCCTAGGAACTAAGGGGCTTGTGCTAGCTAACACCCTAGGAATTATAGATGAAGACTATCAAGGGGAAATAATAATACAAGCTTGGAATAGGAAGAGCTTATTTAACCAATTTTCTATTGATAGAAAGGGTTTATTTAACCAAGTTATTGTAGATAATTCAACAAATCCAGTGAACAACTTTGTGCACGATATAAGATATAATAGAGAGGGCTGCATTGAAATACACCGAGGTGATCGCATCGCCCAGTTGATAATTGTTCCTATAGAGAAAGCTTTATTTAGTGTTGTAGAGGAATTTTCATCTAGTACAGAGAGAGGAACTGGCGGATTTGGCCACACAGGAGACTAATAGCATGGCAAAACAAAAGAAAGTGGTTACACACGACGATATTACATTAGAAGCATCTTTGCTTAATGCGTTAGCCACTAAACGTAATTATGAACAGTTTATTACACACATAGACATTAAAAGACTAATACCAGCAACACAAGAATTATTAAAAGACTATGAGAGATATTACACTACATATGACTCAGATATTGCTTGGGATGTGTTTTATACAGACTTTGTACACAACTGGCATGCTAAAGATTTAGACGAGCTTGACGTAGCTTATTATAGAGACACAGTGTTTCCTCTTATTCGCAATTCGCGAATTGAGAATGTCTTTACACAATTATTGCAAAAAGAAGCTTCCGAGAAGATAAAGGCGTACATAGAAAAAGGAGATACAAACGCTGTTAAGGAAATATTAGCAGAGCTTGAAGAGAACCTATCTGCACATGAGGGACAAGGCGATAGCAGGGTGTTTGAGCCTACAGACGTTGATTTAACAAAGCTTGATACGTCAGGTGGTGTTGAATGGTTCCTGCCAAAGCTACAGGCCGGGCTAGGTAGTTTGATGGGAGGGCAGTTTGTTGTTGTAGCTGCCGACTCAGACACTGGTAAGAGTGCTTTTTGTATTTCACAAGCTGTACACGCTTTAAAAAACATGCAATCAATATTCTATTGTAGTTCTGAGGATACGCAAGAGGACTTAATGGGTAGGGTGTTGAGTAATTTATATAAAGATAATCTACCTAACGGGTTTGAGGATGTTGCACGTAAGCAAGGAGCAATAAGAGCAACATACACAAGAGACTATCCCAAAGGATTGTTTCGTGCTATGCAAATAAAAAGTATTAACGATGTATGGGAAATAGAGAAACGTATTGACAAATACAAACCAAGGCTTATAATTATAGATATGATTGATAAATTGTCGGCCTCAGATACAACGCAAGACTTAACACCTCTTTATCAGAGAATACGAGGATGGGCTAATAGCGGCTACCCTATAATAGGAACCACACAAAGCGGTAACACCTCCTATCAAGATAAAGAGACAGGTGAGTATAAGAAGCGTAGACATCTAACTGATAAAGATATGGCTAATAGTAAGAGCGGTAAGCAGGGTGCAGCCTATTGTAGCATTATGATCGGGGTTGATCCAGATGTTAAAAACATACGTTACGTTGATACAACTAAAAAGAAAAGAGGTAAGCATGTAAGTGTTACATGTACAATAGACGATATACATAGTTTGTATAAGGAATTATTATGACAGGTATGAGTTTTAAAACACTAAAAGAACTGCAAGAATACATTAATAGCGTAAAACCACTAAATGCCCAATGGTTTTATTGTGAAGAGATTAAAAGCGATATTGCTTATTCTCCGTGGGAGTCAACAGTAGATAGGGACGGGGTTGGGGTATATAAACACCAAATAACAGGGCGCACTATTGTTAAGTTAGGTTGTTTTAAACCGGAAGGTTACAAGTACCCTTTTTACACACCAGAGGAGTGAAATAGAGATGAAATGTCTTGCTATTGACTGGGAGACCAGTATTGGTACTACAAGTCACGGGGCATCATTTAGAGACCCAACTAATGACATATACACACAAATCTGGGCTACACACCCGGAGTATGTCAGTGTTGTACACTCAAATAAAGGGTTTAGCCGTACGTTATATGATAAGCTGGCAGAAGAGCTATTTTATGCCGATGTATTAGTTGGTCATAACCTATCTTTTGATTTATGCTATGTATGGAACACAAAGGACGTTAAGAACTATTTACTGCGCGGTGGTAAAGTGTGGTGTACGCAGTATGCTGAGTATATACTGACAGGACAACAACACACCACAGCATCATTGGCAGAGCTACAGCTTAAATATTTAGGTGAGGTTGAAAAACCCTCGCGCATTACGTCTTTATTTAAACGCGGAATAGGTGCAGATAGGATTGTACAAGCAAGTAATAGGTGTCCTAGACTGTGGGCATTATATAATGAATATTGTAAAACTGACGGTAGCACTCCATTAAAGATATTTAAGGCACAATACAGTAAGGCAAAAGCAACTGGTATGCTAGCTATTGTAGAGCTGTACAATGACTATTTATTGTCTTTAATTAATATGACATGTACAGGGGTTAAAGTGGATTTGGTTAAAACCGAACAAACCATAAGAGAATACACCCTTACGCATTTAGAGTATTTAGAACAAGCTCAGAATATAATAAAAGAGGTTTGGACAGACCCACGACTGCCTCCATTTAATATAAATAGTGTTGACCACAAAAGTGCGGCTCTATTTGGAGGTAAAATAGCCATAAATGAGAATTTAGAGGTTGGAACATACAAAAACGGCAAACCAAAATTTAAAAAGACTCCGACGTTTGTTTCTGTTGAGGGATTCGGCATCAACCCATGCGTTAGCATACCCAGCAAGAAAGAGGGCGTATACAGCACTGACGGGGCTGTAATGGCAGCCATTGAAAAAAGTACCAAAAACATCAAAATAAAGCAGTATTGCTCGTTACAAAAGAAGGCTAGGATGTACGAGAAGGCATCAAAGACATATTTACAGGCTTTTATTGATAAAAGTGTTGATGGCATGCTCTATCCTAACTATAATAATACAATAACACCAACTGGGAGGATTACAAGCTCAGAACCTAACCTACAGAATCTCCCTGCTAAGTCTGAAACAGCAGCAGATGTTGAGGGATGTCTTGTAGCCCCAGAGGGATGGGTTTGTGTATCCGCTGATTTTAGCCAACTAGAAAAATGGACTCAGTGTCTTGTTAGTGGCGACAGGGTGCTACAAGCAAAATTAGAGAGTGGTGCTTGTCTACATTGCGTGACACTAGCAGCAATGGAAGGCCTTGATTATGAGTGGGTTTATAACAAAGCTAAGATTGAGCAAGACCCGGTTTGGGATGCTAAACGCAGTAAAATAAAGCCTGTAGGGTTTTTGATGGATTATGGGGGGATGCCCCAGAGAGTTGCAGAGGAAACAGGAATACCGTTGGAAGATGTAGAAGAGATATATAGAGTGGACAAAGAAACCTACCCAGATAAACATAGGTTTTTCGAGGAAACTTTGCCCAATATTGTAGATGGTAGCAAGGTTATTAGCCGCGAGGTTGATATTGCCAGAAGCAAAAAGAAAGGAAAAGACGGTAGCAGATTTATAAATGGGATTGAATTATTACCTATATTTGACAATGATGGTAATGTGTCCTATACTGATACTGATGTTAGACAAGTGGGGTATTGGCAAACTAACTACGGTAAGAAGTATCACTTTACCGATAATGGTAGGCTAAGCAAGTTTGGGCTGAAGCGTGGATTTAGCAAGCCTAAGTTTAAAAACTACCCTAATCAGGGCGGTGGGGCTGACATACAAGCAGCAACAACGGCCGAACTGTTAAGAGCTTGTCTGACAAAGCAGGATAAGATTAAGATGTTAATGGAAATTCACGACAGTAAGCGGTTTTATGTACGCGAGGATGTACTAGAGTCTGTACTAATGTGGATTAAGAAAACAGTAGAAGATGTACCAGCAATATTTATGCGTAGGTTTGGCGTTGTAATACCATTTAAGTTCCCTATTGAATTTGAAGTGGGAGATGATTTTGGTAACATGAAGGCTTATAAACTAGGAGAGAGCAATGCAAAAAGCAATTAAAGTGGTTGAAGTTGTTAGTGGTAACAAAGGGCGTATCGACCTAATACATACAAATGTGGATGGGTCTACATACAAGCAGGGTGTTAATGACAAAGTGGGTACATTAGCCACTAAGCTTGACACCGATTCATTAACAGTGTTAAAAGGCTTATCTGCTGGTTCTATTGCCACTATTACGCTAACCAAAGAAGGCAACTTCTGGAATTTAACGAAAGTGGAGAACGGCTCTGTTGCAGCTGCGCCTAAGCCTGCCTTTCAAAAGAAAGAATGGAGCAAAGCACCCGCTGAAGGTCGTTTAAGCGACATACAAAAGGGTGAAGGGCAACAACGTGGTAATGTACTGACAAATGCCGTACAACTAGTTGTCGGTGCTGGCAATGTTAATTTAGCTACAGCTACAAAAACTGTCGAGAAAATAGCTCGTGAATTACTAGCTGTTAGTAAGAGACTAGAGAATGACCACCCAGAAGCAGTTGTTAATCAAGAACAACAACATGCTCAGGCTGTTTCTGATGATGAGTTCTTTGGATAAGGAGCCATATTATGGCACATTACTACAAGGCGGATGGTAGTAGCTGTCATAAGGTTGTCGCCAAAAACGGCAACCTACGTGACACAACTATTGCAGATGCGCGTAAGCTGGCGCTGTTCCCCAGCGTTTCTACAGTTAAAGAAGTGGGGGTTGGGTATAATCTTGTTGCATGGATGTTAAATCTATTGCTTGACACGGTTGTAGAAACCCCCTTTAACCAATATGATTATGAGTCAATAGAAGAATATAAGAAGCAAGCTCTTAGACTATATAATAATAAAAGAGAAGGTCCTCAAAGAAGAGGTACGGAGATACACGATAAGCTAGAGCAGTATTACAGTAAGGGTGTTATTTGTCCCAAAGATGAGCAATATATTGTACCAGTGATAAAGGAAATAGAAGATAAGTTTCCGGGGGTTAAGTGGGTTAGTGAGAAGTCGTTTGCATGCGCTGAATTTGGCTTTGGCGGATGTGTGGATTTACATAGTGAAGAGGGCATTGTCCTAGACTTTAAGACAAAGGACAAAGAAAAGCTCGATAAAACAATGCAGTATGATGACCACAAGATGCAGCTTGCGGCCTATCAAGTGGGGCTTGCCCTACCAGAAGACACAAAGCGATATAATTTGTTTTGTAGCACTAATGTAAACACCCCCGGCAAGTCTTTGTTGATAGAGGCTAAAGAATTTGACAAGCCTTGGGAAATGTTCTACACTCTACTTAAATACTGGCAAATAAAGAATAACTATGTTCCGGGAGGATGTAATGATTGACATGATTAGGGGGGTTTTTATTGCTATAGGTGCTCTTGCATTATTTACGGCCGTTGGTATTGCTGTATGTATGATTGTACCAACTATTATGTACTTACTAGGAGTTGATTATGTGTAATCGTGTATTACCTAATTTCCGCGAATGGGCTGACCACTTACTAGATAGGGTTGAAGTTGCTGAGGCATTGGAGCAAGCATATCAACAAGGCTGGTATGCGGGTTATCATGATGGAACGGAACACGGGTGGAGTGACATACTTGAAGAAGACAAAGATTGGCAAAAAGAGAACCAGGGCTAGAATAGAAAAGGATGGTAAGTGGTATACACCTCGTGGTGTTGAGCTTACTAGAAACTTAAACACACAAACAGAAGCAGAACACATGAGTGCGGTGCGTAGTGCTCTAAGACAAGCATCTCGTTATTGGAAGCCAGCGGCAGCAGCCTTAAAGGAAGCTAGCCGCCCTTATGTAGGAAGCTGTAAGCGTACAAAGACACAATATCAATGTAATACATGTAAAGAGTGGTTTGTTAGGGCGAAGGTGGAAGTTAATCATATTGTTGCCTGCGGCTCATTACGTTGTTATGCTGATGTACCCGACTTTTTAACAAGGCTATTTTGTGAACAAATCGATATGTACGAAGTGTTATGCAAAGAGTGTCATAAAATAGAAACCAACTCTCAACGAGGGAGAATATGATGCACTACTATGGCGATGACTGGCCTTACTGGAATGACTTATATAAGGCTGAGTCTTTTATTGCTGACTATGTGTATAAGCATAGCTGGTGCAGAGCTGTACTGAAAGAAAAATATGGCACCCTGAGATATGGATGGGTGTTTCCACCAAAAGGAGGCTTTTATACACGAAAATATGCGTGTATTCGTGTTCCTTTCTTGTGGACACACTACGACAAAGAAAAAAGACAATTTAAGTGGGTGTTTGACAAAAGTCGTATTCTAGGCTATCCTATTTGGAGATGGGGCGATTCGTGGCTTTATAAGAAATGGGAGAATTATGGGTGGCGAACATTAGAAAAAGCTATTGATATATCCGTGCAAAAATGGCCTCAATGCGCCGATGAAATAGCAAATGATTTCAAATGGAGGAAAAAATGAGTTCTAAACCTGATTTTGAACAATGGGCTAAAGAATTAGTGATTATGGCTGATAAAGGACTACGCAATAACATAGAATCTGCTTTAGAAAGTGCTTATAATATGGGGGTAGAGGGTAGAGCTAGCTCTGAGGTGGTTAATGAAGAGAATACAGATGCTGTCAAAGAAGTTATAGCTAATCTTAAAAGAGAATTCCCTAATGGATGGAGAGAAGAATGAGTGTAATTTTTAGAGAACCTACTGTTGATAAGTATATTGTTCTGACACTACGCGCAGAGAGTGACGGCGATGGTGGTTTTATATACACCTTATACTATGACGATGTGGCCGTTGTTTACTTGAGTGATTCTACGGGTGGAATAATACCATTAAAAATAGAAACATCTCCTAAATGGGGGGATGCTGATGTACGTTATTTAGTAGAGAGAGGCGTATCCTTAATTAAAGAACTTCATCCGCGGGGAGGAAAGGACGATTATGAGTGGAGTATAATTCTTGGGGATGACGCATGAAGCATTTACTAATACCTGACTACATTATATCTAATGATGGCCAGATATACTCAACAAAGACTAATAAGTGGAAAGAACATAAAGATGAATTAGAATCAATAGGAATTTATTTATGAAACTTCAAGTGGGTGATTTAGTTTATATAAACCTTTATGACTTTGATGAAGATTATATTGAACATAAAGATTGGATAAGATATCACGGTAAACAAGGAAGATTATTAGAAAGGTTTAATAATACTCTTTGGTTATTACAATTTGAGGACCCTAAAGGCATTAGAGGATTTTTTGAAAGATATTTTGAGAAGCCTAGCCAACTACTGTTGGAGCATCTACCTACCCATAACTTCATAGAACTAGCTATTAAGGAGAGTATTTATGGAGTGACGCAGGCCAATATAAGTTCTATTAAGATGGGTAAAACATGGAGGCATGTAAAGTGAAAAATAAGCCAAGAATATTATTTTACGATATTGAAACAGCACCACTTAAAGCGTGGGTGTGGAGTACTGGTAAACAGTATATTAACCATAAACAATTAGTTAAAGAGCATTCAAGGTATGGCATTATATGTATAACGTATTGTTGGAATGATAATAAGCCAGCGCAGTGTATAGACTGGGGGTACGAGGAACAAGACACCAGCAGAGTTGTACAGCAATTTGACGAGGTTATAAAAACAGCAGAGTTCACTATTGGCAAAAACAGTGATAGGTTTGATACTAAGATGATAAATGCTGCTAGAATGTTTGCGGGATTACCCGGACTACCTCAGTGGACTAAATACACTGATGACTTAGAGAGGCAGATGCGTAGATATTTTAGAATGCCTTCACAATCACTAGATTATATATCAGGTCAACTAGGTCTTGGTGGAAAGATAAAGATGGAAATGCAAGACTGGATTGATATTGTTGAGCGCAATCCTAATGGTGAAAGAAGCCTAGCTAAAATGATAAAGTATGGTAAGAAGGATGTAGTAGACACTCGTGCTTTGTGGTTTAAGCTAGCAGAGCACTTTGATAGTAAGTGGAACCAAGCAGCCTATCAAAGCATAGAGCTAAGTTGTAAGCATATGGACTGTGGTAGTGAGAATCTTAAGAAGAACGGTACGAGAATGGCTGGTAAGATTAAATACCAAGAGTATGTATGTGTGGATTGTGGTAGATATGCGGGAAGAACAACATTATCAAAAATACTTAGTAAGGAGGGTAAAATAATATGAGTCACTACGATGATATTGAGAGTGAGGGCGTTCTTAATCCAGAATATTTTCGTCAATTAGAGAGAGAGGAGCAGCAAGAGCGTGCTCGGCGTATGCTTGCTACTAAGGATGATCCAGTTAATCACCCAAAGCACTACACTAGTCCGCTAACCCTACTAATTCTAGAAAAAATAAAGGAGAAGCCCCTCGAAGATATTCTAAAGTTTTTATATGAACAGTAAGCGTACTAGTGAAGATAAAAAATACTGTGGGCGCTGCAAAACATGGGTTTTTAAAGAGAATTTTGCTAAGCATAAAGGTACAAGAGATGGGTTACAGCATCGCTGTACTATGTGCCGCAGTATACACCACCAAAATACTAAGCATAATAGGGTGCGCAAAGTAAGAACCTATGAAGAGAGAAGAGAAGCTCTTATAAACTCTTATGGGATTACCGTAGAACAGTTTAATAAGATGCTAAACGAGCAGAATTTTTGCTGTGGAATATGCTTTAGTTCAAATTGGGGTAAAGAGTCACCTCTAATTGATCACGATCATAAAACTGGTGAGGTTAGGGGTCTATTGTGCAATTCGTGTAATCGCGCGCTAGGGATGTTTAAAGATAGCTCTAAAGTTCTTCTAAGCGCCTATAAATACTTAAGGAGATTTGAAAAATGACAGCCGAGTATGACAATGTAAACAGGCCGCAGCACTACCTGCAAGATAAGTCTGGTGTGGAGCCTATTATTATAACCCAGCACATGAGCTTTTGTTTAGGAAATGTTATCAAATATGTAATGCGGGCAAAGTATAAGGGAGCCGAGTTACAAGACCTTAAGAAAGCACAATATTACCTAAACAAAGAAATAGAGAGGCTAGAAAATGACTAAAAATATAATAGGACTCGTTACAAAATCTACAGCTAAGAAAGGGGTTACATATGGCGAGGTGTTACAGAAGCATTTGGAAAGTCTATCAGAAGATGAAAGGGCTCTTGAGGTTGATTTTATTGTCATTGGTGGTTGTGTTAGCGATGATGTTTTTTTCTCTCTACCTATTGGTAATAGTATTACACAAGCTTTGGGTACGTTAGAAGTTATTAAATCAAGCATATTAATGCCCCCGTTTGATGACTACGAGGACTAATTATCATGTTAAGCAATCCCTGTTTCTTTAACACGAGAACGTACACATGTTAAAGAAACGCAAAAACGTTAACATGTCATTAATGTAACAAAAGTGAAAAGACTGTTGAATTCTTTGCATAGCTTGTCTATAGTGTAAATAAGAAAGGGAGGAAATAGAAATGAAACAACTTAAGAAAGATGTTACATACACATTCGAGGTGTCGCAACAAGAGCTAGATGATATTGTTACGGCATTAAAGGCTCTTGGTGATTCCGATATAAGCATTGCGCTTGATAGCAGAGTTGTTGATTTATTAGACGACATTAGATATAGAGAGGCATACTAAAATGACTAGACTACTAATGAATAGAAGCGGAAGGGTTGAGACTGAAACTGAGTGGAGACGTGTTGTAGACCAACTTTGGAATACAATACACAAGGATAAGGGAGATGTTGCAGCATTCCCTAAGCCCGCAGATGCTTGGGAACGTTTTGTTAAAACGCAAAGACTAGAAGAGGTGGAAAATGAAAGCTCTAATTCTTACAATATTGACGGTGTGTTTTAGCACTGGGTATGCAATGCGCTGTGGAACTTCTGTTATTACAGATGGTGATACAGTGGAAAAAATGATTAGCCTATGCGGAGACGCAGATATTTACGGCCAGTCATATGTATACAAGAATAAAGACTCTGACGGTATGACGTATATTATACATGCTAGTGCTTCGGGGATTATAGACAACATATCATTCACTAAGGGGTTTTAATTTGCGCAGATTATCAAGACTGATTACATACACACTGATATTTTTTGTATCTCTGTCACTAAGCATACTATTATCATTAGCTTTTTTGCCCGATACCTCGACAGATACATCCAATACTAATAAACTGCCTAGCAAGGTTTATTTAGGTATGGCGGGTGTTCCTGTTTTAGATCAAGGGCAACACGGTAGCTGTGTCGTCTTTGCAGTTACGGCTGCGTTAGATGCTGCTATGGGAGCTAATGACTACATAAGCCAGTTATGCTTATTACAACTAGGCAATTATTTACAAACGCGAGCCTATTCATTATCCGGGTGGCAAGGTACGTATGCAAAGTTGATTTTGTCTAGAATAACTACTTTTGGGGTGATTAATAAAGACATTCAGCGCAAAGCTGGATGTGGTGGGTACACTGAATATAGTCAGTACGAATACTTCCCTGACACATACATGTCAGTGGAGGATTACAGAAAGTATTCCGAGCCTGTAATAAGTGAAGACCCTATATATAAAGGCAATATTTATTGGTATAGCATTGTAGAGGGAAATACCACCGCACACAAAGGAGTTTCTGGAGATGGTTTACTAGCCGAAACAAAGCAAGCATTGTATAACGGAGACAGGGTTTTAGTGGCTGTTAATATAGTGGATCCTAGTTCCTCAGAGGCTGGTGCTTATGGCAGTTATAGGCATCATAATGATACGTGGATTATGCGCGACGACACCCTACTAAAATTTACTACGGGGGATGCAGCAGGGCACGAGATGATTGTTATAGGGTATGATGACAATGCAATAGTTTACGACTCGTATAATATTAAACACACCGGCCTATTAAGGCTTCGTAATTCATGGGGAACTCAAGCCGGAGATAACGGAGATTATTATATGTCGTACACTTATTACAAGCTGTTTGCAGCTGATGGTATTGTTATAAGTAAGATTAAATAAATATTTACATATTTGTTACACTAAAGCCCTTGTTAAAGGGCTTTTTTACGTCTATAATAAACATAAGAGAAGAGAAAGGAGCAGCGAACATGAGTGTATACGGAGAAAAAAGAAAAGGATTGAGAGCTGACAACAGCGCAATAAAACAAGCCTTAAACAAATACAGAGAGCAATTTGCTAGAGAAGAAAATGCTAGACGAAGAGAACTGAAAGGAGAATTAAATGACAAATAGTGTTATAGATTGGGTGGCTTACAGCCTAGAAAGCCCCTATGATGTTGTAGCTACGAGCACAAAGCTTGAAGACTTACTAGACTTATACAGCAACAGCTACGGGATTTGCAGCTATGATAATTACCGAGCAATGTTGTTGGAGGAGGCACTAAATGACACATCTAACTAAAGAAGAAGAGTATAGCCTCGCTAAGACAGGGGGCACGGAGGCAAGAAATAAATTAGTGTTAAATCAAATGCCTTACATATATAAGCAAGCTATTAAGAAGGGAAATAGTCCGGAGGTTATAGAAGAGCTTGTACAAATAGCAACTCTTGCCCTAACGCAAGCAGCACATCGATATGACCCCGACTACGGCATTAGGTTTTTTACATGGGCTAAGTTTGTTATACATGGAGCAATGACTGCATTTTTCAATGGGAATGGCTCCGCAGATATACGTTATAGAGCAACAAAAGAATGTGATTTTGATTTTGATAGTCTGTCCACCAAGGGCTTTGTGGATGCAATAGAACAAGATGAAATTATAGCTAGGCTTAGACCAGCCTTAGCGGATTTAACAGAAGACGAGAACATAATCATGAATACGTTTTTACACGATGAAGCCCAAACAGGCGGACTTGTAGCAAAGCTAGCCAAGGAGCTAGGCCTTAAGAAAGGCGGACTTAACGCTAGGCGTAGAAAAATAGTTAAGAAAATTGCTATACAAGCTGGACTTATTTAATACAAGAGCTATACTATAAATAAGAGGAGACGCTCTTGGAGACAGAAATGACTAAATATATATTTTGGGCTGGCAGTGTGCAAGGACTCGATATTTCTGTAGAGGTGTATGCCCATAGTTTTAGAGAAGCTAAAAATAAAGTTATAAAATACATATCGTTAAACAAAGAAGGCCAGCATCCTATAAAGGATGTTAAGCCTAACGGCTGGGAGTAGTGAAATGAAGACATATAAATATGAAAACTATTCTTATACTATTATGCAAAAACATAATGGTACGTACACTATAGACATAGAAGATGAAACAGGTACTACAGTATTTGATGATGGCGGCTTCAGAGATTTACATACTGCTAAAAAATGCTCTGAACATATAATTGATGATATCCTATTTAGAAAGGGAAATTAATATGAATAAATTATACCAAGACGATTGCTTCAACATATTCCCCACACTAGCGGATAGTAGTATCGATTTAGTGCTGTGTGATATGCCTTATGGCACAACAGCATGTAAATGGGACACTGTTATTGATTTAGAAAGGATGTGGAAAGAATTAAAGAGGATTGTTAAACCTAATACTGCAATTGTTTTGACAGCGGCGCAGCCTTTTACCAGTGTTTTAGTTTGTAGCAGCTTAAAAACGTTTAAACAGCAATTAGTTTGGATTAAGTCATTAAAAACTAATTTTCTTAATGCGAAAAAACAGCACCTAAGGCAGCATGAAGACATACTTGTATTTTACAATAAGCAATGTACTTATAATCCCCAAGGTCTGATAGAAGGTTGTGTTGCAGGAGGTAATAAAGGAACTAATTGTTATTCTGAATTTGGCATAAAGCGCAAGAATAGTATATCACAAGGAGGCGAAACAACAAGGGGTCGTTCGTCTGTAAGTTTGCGTACTCCGGGTAAAGAATATATCCAGACGCATACTGGGTATCCAAGCGACGTAATTAATATTCCTAATCCTAATAAAGGTAATATGCACCCTACACAAAAACCTGTAGCTCTAATGGAATACCTAGTTAAAACATATAGTAATGAGGGCGACACGGTGTTAGACTTCTGTATGGGCTCGGGCACAACGGGCGTCGCCTGTAAAAATCTGAACCGAGGGTTCATTGGTATTGAGAAAGAAGAGAATTATTTTAACATAGCTAAAGAGAGAATAAAAAATGACTATAGATGAAGACGAGGTTAGAATAATATATTCTGCACTAGCTGATGGTCTTGACTACGACTTTTATATAGAGTATACTAACGATGATAATGCATGCTGCAGTAACCACGAAAAATACATCTACATTACTACAGGGTGCATTAACAGCCTACATAACACCACAGAGCTTATTTATATATTGCTTCATGAACTAGGGCATGCTTATTATAACCACGGGATATCGATAATAAGACAATGTTGGTCACGCAAACAACTAGAGCTAGAGGCTGACTCGTATGCCATTAGACGTATGCATCAAATGGGACTAGATGTAGACCACGCACGAGCTTATTGTCAAAGAGCTTGGGATTTGTACGGGGATGTATTAAACCCAAACGTACAGCCCAGTATGGAAGAAATTGACGCTATAATATCATTGGAGACTAGTGATGCAAATAAAAATAGAGACACCAGCTACATTGGAATCACAGCGAACTGCGCTTATGACTGAAGTTGTAGAAATAATGAAGAAATTTGAACGAAGTGCAGCTAGATATGCTGCAAATGTAGCGAAAATACGTGCAAAAATACGCCAAATAGACAAAAAACTAGGAGCATAAGAGGAGAAATCACTATGAGCTTACCAACTAATACCCGAGAGGGAGTAGAGAAAAGAATAGAAGCATTAAAATGGATAATAGCAGATGAACAAACTAATAAGTGGACTAAACAAAGGGCTGAGTATCGATTAAGAGCCTGGGAAGACGACTTATTAAATATAGAAATTGAAGAAGCTGATGAGTACATAGACTTTATATTGGACGGACTAGGAGCTTCAGATGATAGATAGTTTTTTAGATTTTATAGCTGAAGATATAAGACAGAATCCTCAGCACTTAACTGTTATAAGTCAAGCTTTTCTAGATCGAATTGAATCTTTAATAGATGGTGTTGAGTTTGATTTGGACAAGGAGTTAGACCAAGAATGAAACATATACTAAGACTAGGGGTATAAACATGGCTAAAAAATCCTTTGATATTAAAGCTAAAAACCCGCAACAGAAAGAAGCTATAAAAGCCCTATTGGACGCAGAAATAGATTTAGTGGTGATGGATGGGTGCGCCGGGAGTGGTAAAACATTCCTAGCTATTGCAACAGCCCTCTATCAAATATTTGACTTACATATGTATACAGAGGTTGTATTTACAAGAGCACCTGTAGCTGTAGGTAATTCTGGGATGGGGTTTTTACCCGGAACAGAAGAGGATAAGATGAAAAGTTGGTGCGGGGGCTTATATGACAATATTGAGGCTTTATACGGCAATTCAGACATGACTAAAGTGGTTATTGAGAGTAAAGTGAGGATTAGAGCCATAGAATTTATGCGTGGACGCAGTTTCCAGAATAGAATAGTTATTATTGATGAAGTGCAGAATATTACAACACAACAATTAAAAGTGTTGTTAACAAGAGCCGGGGAAGGAACAAAGGTTATATGCCTAGGAGACACAGATCAAATTGATAATACAAAGCTTAATAAAGCTGACAATGCATTGTCTGTATTGTGCGCTGCATCAGAGGCTAGTGGAGCAGAATTTATTAAATACATTAAACTCCCTGAAGGTGTGCGCAGTAGACTTAGTAATTGGGCTACACAATCTTTATAATTGTGCTATACTAATAGTGATATGAGGAGAAATAAATGAGTAAGCTAAGTACTGATAATCTAGAATACGAGGGAGTAGATACTCTTAGTTACTTACATATTGTCGAGGTAGCTTTACGACATGGATTTGACCCTAGTCTAAAAGAAGAATTTACTAACTGGGTACAGGAACAGATAGTTGCGCACTACGAATACAGAGAGTGGGAAATATATATGGGGGATGATCTATGACAAGAGAATATCATGTAATGATGGCTAATTTCCCCATAAGTGGCGTTTTTAAGAAAAAGGCTAGTAGCCTATTTGACGCGTGGAAAATAGTTGATTGTTATGTAAAAACAGCAGAGCCTTATGAAACTTTTTATATCAAAGAGTACGAAGTGACGCTTGTTGCAACACATTATAAGAGGGGACAGGATCCTATTGACGGCTTAGGTTAATTAGCCGTTACGCTGACAACGTAGTCTGTCTATAGCTGCTATTAGTAGTAGAACTCGTGGATTTAATAGGTGAAAGTGCCACTAGGTTGGTGTAATATCTAGCTAGTAAAAGCCTTCGCTAGGCATCCTATTGCATTAGTCGCGATGAGTGTTTCCAAAAAGTGTATTTAGGGGATAAGAAATGATTACAGCAATATTAAAGATATATTTTATGGATCTTAATACAAAACAGATATCTAATAGAGGCGAACATGTAGTACATTATACCGCAACGTTAGCGGAATTAGTTGACCTCATCAATGATAAATATAAGTTTGACGATGTAAATATAATAGAGGTGATGTATAAAAGCTAAAATGTGCTGAACACATGATACTTTTTAGAATGGGGAATTGAAATGAATGATTTAGTTAGAGAAACAGCGCAGGCTTTTGCTAAAAAATACGCCAAACATTACGCACTAGACCCTGAAAGAGCAATGAGAGAGGGGTTTATTGAGAGTGTATTTGAGCACTACTACAAGGTGATTAAGGAAGAGCTTGATAGTAAGTACATACAAACTCCAGAGAGGAAGGAAGAGAGGCTAGCTGAAGCCATTTTGGAATATGAGGCAGAGAAACACAGAAGGGAAATTGCAGAAGATGTAATTGATACCATACGTGATATACTAGAAGGTGAATATTAATATGAGCATAATTAAACGCTATCCAAAACTATCATTTATGATAATAAGCAAGCTATGGTGGGCAACAGGGTTCTTCTTTACAATATACATCATACAGAATGAAATCCCAACACTAAGACAATTCTTGCTAGGAAGTGTGTATACAATAGCAACACTTCCGCTTAACTACTGGCTAACTTACGAGTTTGGGTCTAAGAAATAAAGACAATGAAAAGCCCCAATTAAGGGGCTTTATGCATTATAAGGGATAATTACAAATTACTCCTTATAGGGGATTAACTCCAATATGCTGTTATTCTCTCTAATGCTGTAAGCTTCTCTTCTAGCTCAGCTATGTATTCATCACAACATTCTAAGTCTTCCTCGAGCTGTCTTATTCTTTCTCTAAGCTCGTCTTGACTTTCCTCATATTCTGGTTCATATAATTCTTCATACATTTCTAGATTCTCCTATAGCCTAAGAAGTTAAGCTCACCATCATAGGCACATACAAAGTGCTCTCTGATGTATACATGTAGCTCCGCTACGCCTGACATCTTAAATAATGTCTTAATATCTTCTAATGTATATAATGCGTTCATTGTGTTTCTCCTATCTGTTATAGTTTAAAGCCCATAAGTCTTTCTTAACATCTACATCAATAGCGAAGAATTCGCCGAACACTAAGGTTAGTTGAACAGCTATTTTCTTAGCTTCTTCTCTATTGTTTGTTTCTTTTTTAACACTATTATTGTTGTTATGTACAATATATGTTGTGTTATTGATGTTCATTTGTGTTCTCCTTTATTCTTCTCTTAATTATATTATAGGAACAATTGTGGGCGTAAGCAAGAACAATTGTGTAAGAATAGTGTAAAGAATGTATTAAATAAGGAAGAGAAAAGAATAGAAGAAAAGAAATAATAAATACATAATAATGCAATAACATACATGTATTGAAAATAATGTATGTATGTTTACGCACAAGCGTACCAGTGTAGCTTGTGCATATACTAATAGGCTATGTAAGCGGGGAACACTAGGAGTGTGAGCTGCACATGGCCAGTCCTCTCTCCCGTTCGTATATAGTTGGCATAGAGCTTGCTAATGCAAGACACGTGCCAACACACATTGGCATACATTATGCTAATGCATATAATGTGCCAATAATGTATAGGGGGCAGCTCCCCCAAAGCGTAGAGGAGGGGCGTTGACTCGACAGCCTCACGGCAAAGGAATAAAAGAAAGCTTAAGGAAATATTAAGAGAATTCCAGGCTATTATAAGCCATGGAATACGAAGCTTAGGCTATTTTGACTGCGTCTTCAATACGCCACGCTAAGGAATTATGAGGAAAGAAGAGCCTTTACGTGCTCTAATTTTCCGAGACGTATTAAAGCTATAGGGGGATAGTTATTAAGCTGAGGGTTATTAGTGTAGAGCCATGTGTAGGCTAACAGCTTAATTCCCCCAAATTTATTGTACAATAGAGCACATATTTGTTCACTACCATTTATGAATTCATCCATTGGTTTTCCTTTCTATAAGTTTTGGTTGTAAAAATTCCCAGCGTAGTGTGTCTAATACATCATTGTTTAATTTATGTGTTGCTATGAATTTCCAACTCCCGAAGGGTGTTACATTAAGCTTTTTGTAATGGAATTTAAGAAAGCTAGTCTTTATTGTCTTGTCTTGAACAGCCAAAAGCTGTGTGTAATTAACCCACCAGCCTTTAATTAATTGATAATCATTCTTATTTAGCCACCACTTCTTAAATGAATACATTTGTTTAAGCTCCTTAAATAAGAGTAGCCTTCTATTTTCTTCACTTTTATTTCTTTTATGTAGAAATTTTCTGGTTGGTCAAACCTACTAATTTCTATAGCCACATTGTAACATATAAGAAATATTATTGCATATATATGTTTCATAACTATCTGATATGTAATGGGTTATGTAAAAGCCGCGGGGATAGCTATATTATTCTCTTACGCTTAAGAATCCCCGCATCATATTGTATTGTATTGTTAATTATCATCCATAACATCTGTGTATATTGTTGTTCTTGTACGTTCTATAAACACTTGTGTTCCACACGTAGGGCAACTAGTTCTGTCAGCAATTAGAGCGTCATTTGTTTCTCTTGTTAAATATTCTTCCCAGTTATTGTTAATTCCTATAATAAATCCTTCATATATTTCTGTAATGTCTTGTATAAACATTTCGTCTTCAAAGCCATGACAAAGCTTTATTGTCTTAATAGCTAAGTCTCTTATTTTCTCTTTTTGTTCCTTATTCATATTTTTCTCCAATGCTATAATTTTGGTGCCGTCACAAATGACGGTAGCAGAAGGTATTTTATTTAAATATTCCCTAATTCTAAGGCTATTTTTCCCCTCATAATAGGGCAAATAAGCTGTTCTGCTTGTGTAAATATGCTGTCAAGTCTTTTTAGTGTATGTACAATAATATTTATTTTATTCTCTAAGGATAAAATCTGAATTCTGTCATATCCATCTATGTGAGGGGCTTTATTATGTGTTATTGTAAATGTGTTATTTGAATTATTTATAGCTATTTCCCAATGTTCTGTATATTTTTCTCTCTCGTCAAACATCATTCTAGCCATTGTAGTCTCCTTTAGGAATTCTTAGCCCACTGTGTTATTTTTTCCCTAACTTTTATGTGTGCTTCTAGTGTTCTTGCTCGTTGATAGTCCACCAGCAACTCACTTCCGTCGCCTAGCACATCATAAACACCCGGGTAAATATTGTCTCCATCAGCTGATACGCAAAATATCCCAACCCACCTAATAACATCTAACAGTGTTTTGTTCTCTGGAACTAACGCATCAGCAAGGAGAAGGCGTTTTTGTAACACAGAGAGCGGTTTTTGCTCATTTACGGGGCTACTAGGCTTAATAAATTCGCTCTTGTCCTCTATACTGTTTTGCATATCAGCCACCCAGCTATGAAAATCTTTCATTTTGTTCTCCTTTAGTAAGTGCCATTCGGGTGATCAGCCCGTCATTAACGACTCATGGCTTGCCGTCCAGCCCATATTAGATGCTCACGTCTTGTTAAAGACGTCTAGGCCTGGCTGGTGTCTTTCTAGGCATTTCAACCTAGATGAATATGTGTGTTGTGGCTCTTTCGACCTCAGCGCCACCACTGAGTTCATGAAAATACTTTGTCTTGCAGATTTTCGGCCATCTGCCATGGCACATCCGGCTAGTTATCAGACTGGAGGGTCTATTCCTAGCCTCTTACTTTCAAGTATAACACATGTGCAGAAAAAAGCAAGGAAATAATGAAAATAAATTAAAAATATTTAGGCTTAATTTAAGGCGTGTACAAGACACGCAAATACTTTTAAGCTACCCTTGCATAGGCAAGAGGGTAAAAACCTCGTAGAGAGCAAATTTAGTGCCTTTAACAAGATTTATAATAGCATTTCTAGGACAACATTTATTAAATAATAATAAATGGCGTAATATATGCTTCCGGGAAGCTTATTTGCCGGAAGCATTGTACATGTGTAATACACTGTAGCTTATTTGTGTATTACACATAATATTAATATATTTTTACTTAAATAAAAATATATTGTATACGTAATATTATATTATTAATAAATATAATATTACTAATACTTAGTACTAATATATAATATATTTATAATAATATATTATATATTATATACGTAATAATATATATATATTTAATAATATATATATTATTACTTAGTACTTAGTACTATAGTACTAGTACTAGTATTACTAAAATAGCATAATAAAAACGTGTTGTCAATAGCAACATACGCTTTCGGGGCTTCTGTTGCATTGAAACACTATGTAAATTATTGTTAGTATTATATTAAATTACAATTGTAACAATATTGTAAATATTAATACATATTGTGATTTAATTAGCTTTTAGCTATTGACATACATGTTGTATGATGATATAATTAATATATAGGGCAAGAAATATTGCCCGTTGAATTAATAGGCACTTAGCAACAGATATTACTCAACCGCTTGTGTTAGAATATCCCCTCCTTGTTGTTTTTAAGTGCCTTCTCTTTGTGGGAAATATTGTGCCTTGGACTTTGTTATTTGGCTTGTTAGGAAATTTGCCCGGACTTATTGGCGACTACTACAAGAAAAAACAAGAGATGGAAGTTAAGAAACTTGACTACCAACTCGAAGTTCAGAATAAGCAAATGCAATATGCATCTGAGGCAGCTAAAGCTCAATTTGAATTAAATAAAACTATTGTTGAAAGCACCGGAAGTTATTTTAAATATTTCACTTTCTGCGTTTGGTTTTGTCCTTTTGCTTTAGGTGTTGTAGCTCCAAGCTACGCTAAAATATTGTTTGAAAACTTAGGCTCAATGCCTGAGTGGTATGTTTCCAGCATTGTAACCATTATGTTCACTGTTTGGGGTATACAAGTGGGTGCTCCTGTTGTTGCTAATATATTTAGCAATCTAACAGAATTCTTCAAGGATAAACGCCCATATAAGCTACAGAAATTAGCTGTTAAAGCAGCTATAAACGAGAAGGCTTTAGCCGATAATTTAAGAAAAACATTGTTTAAGCAGGGTATGACTCAGGAACAGTGGGATGCGATACTTGCAGCGGCAAAATCATCAATGGAAGAATAATCCTGTGGACTTACTAGGCGATTTTATCAAATATGGCATATTGCCATTATTGACAGTTATTTGTACAATGGCTTGGCATATGTATAAAAAACACGAACAGCGCATCGAACGCCTAGAAGAAGAGAGTAATGAGATGCAAAAAATAATTATTGAAATTAAAACAGATTTTAAATATGTCTCTATAGACATACGTGACATCAAAGACATGTTGCATAAATTAGCAGATAAATAATGTCTAAATACAGACCTAGATTTGCAAAGCAGCTCCTTAAAGGACTGCGTAAAGATGGCAGTAGTGTTGAAGAAGTGTGTACGCTATGGAACATTACTCGCACCACATATTACAATTGGGTTAAAACCATCCCAGCATTTGCACACGCACATGAAATTGGTGAACAAGATAAGACGGCGTGGTGGCGTAAGCTACAAAGAGATGTAGCATCTGGTGTGTCAGCAGGAAACGCAGCCTGCATCAACCTAGCTCTTAAGAATGAAGCCGGATATGTTGATAAAGTGGAACACGAGCACACACACAACGAACAAATTACAACAATACGCATTGAACGTATTGAGTCGCCTAAATTAATGATTAGTGAGGGCATCGTAATCGAACAGGAAGACTGATGTCAGAATTAAAAATAAGCTTGACCAAAAGCCAAGCAGATTTTATTGACTTAGTTATGGCTAAGGATTGTGACAATCCTCTGTTTGTAGGTGGTCCCGGTTGCGGTAAGAGTTATTTGTTAGGACTTGTTGCTACAATGCTTGTGCAACACAGCAAAGACGCTAACATATATGTATATGCTCCTGAGCATCATCATATTAGAACAATTGAAGTACCAAACATCCTGCTATGGCTTGATAGATTTAAAATTAAGCATAAAGGATTTAATAACCACGAAAACGTGATAAAAATAGAAACACCTAATTGTGGCGATATATTTTTTAAGCCTATGGATAATCCATCAAGTTTTGTTGGATACCAAAGCTACGCGGCTCTTATAGATGAGCTTGATACGCTCCCAGAAGCTAAGGCTGATGAAGTGTATCGTGGTATTGTAATGCGTAATAGGCAACAGCCTGAAGATGTACCAGAAGATTACAGGGTTATAGAGGAAGAAACCGGTAAATTAGTTTGTATGAATAAGACAATATCCTTTACGACACCTGAAGGCTATAATTTTTGCTATAAGAATTGGGAGCTTGCTCCTAATACAGATTATAGATTAGTTAGAGGTAGGACAGCAGATAATCCTACAGTGACTAAAAAGTATTTACAGAGTATTAGAGACCGTTATCCAGCACATATTGCTGATGCTTATTTAAACGGTGAGTTTGTAAATATGCAAAGCTTAGCAGTATATTATAACTACGATGTTAAGCTGCACGACAGTATTGAAGAAGTTAGGCCTGGAGAAAACTTATATATAGGCTGTGACTTTAACGTAGAAAACACTGCTGCCACTATATACGTTAGACGTAACGGTGGGAAAGAGTGGCATGCGGTGGATGAAATGGTTGGTGTGAGAGACTCTCATACACTTGCTTGTCTTATATATGATAGATATGCCTCAAAAGGACATCACGTAACGATGTATCCTGACTCCACCGGAGGCAATAGGAATAATGCTAATAGCGCATCTAAGTCAGCTATAGCAGAGCTTGAAGCTAAAGGATATACAATAAGAGCATTTAGTAAGAATAAGAATGCCCCAGTTGAGGATAGAATAGCTGCCACAAATAACGCTTTTATGCAAGGCAAGCTGTTTATAAATCAACGTAAATGTCCTACAGTTAGCAGATGCTTAATTAACCAAGCATTTAATAAAGACGGTAAACCAGATAAAAAAAGTGGCTATGACCATAGCAATGACGCTACCACATACCCAATAGTTTATGAGATGGGAATACGCCCGAGGCTATTCAAAGTTGATTACTCCTTTGCGCAAAAGAGAATTGAATAAAAATGTCTAAAAAGCCTAGTGTTAGTACACTACATCCTGAATACAGCGAGAGCGTAAAACGCTGGGAATTGATTAGAGCTATTATTAATAATAATGCTCAGTCAATGATACGAAACCCAGATGTAAACGATTTGGAAAGAAGTAAGCAATATCGGTCAGATGCTATATTGACTAATTTTACGAAGCTTACTAGAGATGGATTAACAGGGCTTGTTTTTAGAAAACCTCCTGAAGTTGATCTACCACCAGAGCTACAATATCTATTAGACGATGCTACAGGGTCAGGAATTAATCTCTATCAGTTTAGCCAGCATACAATAAGTGAAACTATTAGTTTAGGTAGATATGGCTTATTAAACGATTATAATAACGAAGCTAAAAAAGGCTTTATTAAGCCTTACGCTCCTGAAGCTATAATCAACTGGAAAACTAGAATGGTGGGCGGTGTTGTTATGCCATGGCTAATTGTATTAGCAGAATCCATCGTTAACGAAGACCCAGAAAACCCATTTAACCAAGATGTTAAAAAGCAATATCGTGTATTACGTCTAGACAATAATGATGTTTATTATCAAGAAATATATAATGAAGACGAAGATTTAGTTGATGTAATACCTGTAGTTGATGCACAAGGCAGGCCATTAAATTACATACCTTTTGTTTTTATCGGCTCTAGTAATAACGATCCAATAGTTGATGCTCAACCTTTGTATGATATATCCATCGTCAATTTAGGACATTATAGATGCAGCGCTGACTTAATTGAAAGCTCTTGGATTTGCGGACAACCTACATATCACTTGGATGTGGGCGAAACTACAGAAGAAGAATTTAAAGCAAACAACCAATCAATGGTTGTAGGCTCTAGAAAGATGGTGATTACCAAAGGTGGTAGGCTTGATATTATACAAGCATCTCCTAACCAATTAGTATCACAAATCATGAAAGACTTAATCGAACAAGCAGCTGCTATTGGGGCTAAGCTCATCGAAGGTGCTCAAGGCACTAGAGAGACAGCAGAGGGTGCTAGAATACGTTACGGGTCACAAAATAGTGCGTTATATGTACTATCAAAGAACGTGCAGTGGGCTATTGAAGCTTGCCTTAAAATACAATGTGCTTTTATGGATGCAGATCCTGAGCTTGTAGAATACGAGCTTAACGAAGAATTTTTTGAACCAACAGCAGATCCAAATCTAATTATTCAACAAATAATGCTGTTAGATAGAGGCGTTATCGGTAAAGAAGATATTAGAGACTACGGTAGACGTACAGGGTGGATTGACCCGATGAAAACCGATGATATGATTGATGCAGAAGTTGAACAAAACGATCCATTAATGGGGGCCGAGAATGTCACTGCGCAACGAGTTGCTACGACACCAAATCCTATTGATGCGGCTGATTAAAACCCAGGCAAATAAAACACGTCACGGTCTGAAAGAAGCAGAAAGAATAACAAAACAAGCTATAGATAGCGGTGATTATAGAGGTCTTAGAAACAAGCTAACAATGGTTATGGGTGGCATACCTGTAGAAGCATTAAAGCTTATTGAAGAATTAGCTCTATACGAAGCAGGGTATAGCACTAAAAAGTTACAACAATATAGTAAAGGCGTTAAGATAAAGAAGCCTACTAATAAAGAAATAGTAGAGCTTATAACTGTGACACCGGTTAGTGTTAGTTTGAATAGAAAGCCTGCAACAATATTAGACACATATCAATTGTTTGTTGATGCAAAGGTTAAGCAGCTAGTACAGATTGCTAAAGATGTGGAAGTGGAAGGCACCGATGCCGATGTAGCACAAAAGAAAGTTAGTGATACAGTTAATGGACTTTTTACAGTGCAAAATCTTGCTTTAGCTGGCGTTGCTATTATAGCAGGTGCTAACTTAGCTAGACAAAGAGTGGCGTCAAAGAACAATAGACATGTTGAATGGAGTGCAATACTGGACGAGGCTACATGCCCGTTCTGTGACGAGATGGATGGCCAGGTATTTGATGAAAATGATATAACTGATGAAATACCAGCTCATGCAAACTGCCGATGCACTTGGATAATTGTAGAATGAAAAAGAAATTAGTCGATTGGCTTAGACAGCAACCAAAAGAATTTATTGACGAGTATGTCAATAATGATAGGCTAGGAAACGGAGCCTATAGCATAGAGGATCTAATAGCGTTAGATCTTAAATATAACCCAGAGGGTAATGATAATGTCAGAAGTGATGAATGAACAACCAGTGGTTGAACAACAGTCAGAAACACCGGAAATAGATTATAAAGCGTTTTACGAGGCTAACAAAGAGAGCATTGAAAAGCTCCCAGGTCTTGTAAAAAAGAACCAAGAATTATTGTCAGAGACTAAGCAAGCTAAAGCCGAACGAATGCAAGCAGCTGCTGAAGCTCAAAGAATAGCTGATGAAAAAGCCCTGAAAGATGGCGAGTATGAAAAGCTATGGAAAACAGCTAAAGAAGAAAAAGACTCTCTAGCAAAACAAATAGCAGATTTAAAAAATAATAATAAGAAAGAAAGAATACAAATCTCTGCATTAAAAATAAGCAATGAACTTGCTGAAGGTGCTAATGTAGAGCTGTTAAGTGATTTTGTTATGCGTAAATTAGAAGCATTAGCAGAGGATGACGGGTCATTGAGTGACGATGTCATACTAGATGTTAAGAATCAATTTGCTACTAATAACAAATATCAAAGCCTGTTGAAACAATCTAAAGCCAGTGGTGGAAGTGCTCCAGGAAATGCGCGCGGTGCGCCAGCAGAAACAAAAACAATATCTCGATCAGACTTTGAAAATCTAAGTCAATATGACCGAGGACAATTTTTTGCCAAAGGCGGCAAACTAGTAGATTAATAACCAATAGGAAAAATATAAAATGGCAAACGTTTTTACATATCTGGCACCTGATGTTTACGCAGCACGTGACAGAGTTGGCAGGGAACTAGTTGGACTTATTCCAGCTGCAACTATCAACGCAAACGGTTCACAATTCGCTGCTAAAGGTGATTACTTAAGGTCACACGTAACCCGTGCACAAACTGTATCCACCACTTATGCACCAGCAATGACCATACCAGAAGGTACTGATCAAACTGTTGATAGCAAAACAATGACCCTTGACACTTATGCTTCTATCCAAATCCCTTACACTGGTGAAGATATCAAGCATTTAGACAATGGTTCAGGCTTCCAAACAGTTTACGGAGATCAAATCCTTCAAGCATTCCGTGCAATTGTTAACAAAATGGAACTTGATTTGGGTGCTGCTCTTTCTGTTGGTGCTGGTATGGGCTACGGTACTGCTGGAACCACTCCTTTTGCTTCCAACCTTAATGACCTATCAAACGTTCGTAGACTATTAGTAGACCGCGGATGCCCTGATGATGGTCAAATCAGTGCTGTATATAATACTGCTGCTGGCGTTAACTTACGCAACTTAGCTAACTTGTACAAAGTTAACGAAGCTGGTTCTCCTGATCTATTACGTCAAGGTGTTTTATTAGACCTTTATGGCATGAAAATCAGAGAGTCTGGCCAAATCGCTTCTAAAACTGCCGGTTCTGGTGCTTCTTACTTACTTAATGGTGCTTTAGCTGTTGGTGCAACCACTGTAACCGTAGATACTGGTTCTGGTACTATTCTTGCTGGTGACGTTGTTACTATTGGTAACTACAAGTATGTTGTTGCAACTGCTCTTTCTGGTGGTAGTTTTACTATTAACTCTGCTATCCGTGAAGCTGCTGCTGATAACTTAGCAATATCTGTTAACGCATCTTCTACAAGTAACATCGTGTTCCACAAAGCTGCTGCTGAGATTGCTATGCGTCCAATCGCAATTCCTTTTGGTGGTGATGCTGCTGTAGACCGTATGGTCGTACAAGATCCTTGGTCTGGCTTAGTGTTCACACTTGCTATGTACAAAGGCTTCCAAAAAGCAATGATTGAAATTGGCGCATTGTACGGTGTTAAAGTTTGGAAACCAGACTTCGCTTGCATACACATGGGCTAATTTAGGCTAGTCTTCATAGCCCTTGGTAACAGGGGCTATTATAGAATTGCTTACATACAATATTTAATAGGCTAAACACAATGACGCTGATAGTAGAAACAGGATCAATAGTTACCAATGCTAATAGCTATATATCTACAACAGACTTTGCGGCCTATGCAGCAGCTAGGGGTATTACAGTTACTGGCGATGCTGAGCAACTATTAATACAAGCTATGGATTACCTAGAGCAGTTGCATTATAAAGGTGTCAAGAAGACACAAGACCAATCATTACAATGGCCACGCATCCAAGTGTATATTGATGGCTATTATTTTGCGTCTGATGATATACCACAACAATTAATTAATGCTCAGTGTGAGGTTGCGCTAGCTGTAGATGCTGGTACTGGTCCCCTAGAGGATTTAGTAAGAGCCACAAAGAGCGAGAAAGTTGGGTCTGTAGAAGTCACTTACATGGATGGGTCTGTAAGTGCTGTCATGAATAAGAAGATAGGAAACTCTCTATCAAAGCTTATTGTTGGTGGCGGTGTAGGAAGTAATATATTACCAGTTAATAAGGGATAGTATGTCTTTTGCAACCAATATGCAGGCGGTAGCCCTTAGACTACTAACCAATTACGGACAATCAATATCTGCTGTTAGAGATGTAATAGGGGCATATGATACAGCTACAGGTACAGTTACTGATAGCTCAGACACTAGTTATAGTGGCTATGGGTATCCTGAAGGATATAACAGCTATCAAATAGATGGTACATTAATTAAACAACAAGATATTAAGCTTACCTTCAGCTGTACTACACAGCCAGTGGTTAACGATATTTTTACAGTTGGTGGTGTTGTATATACAGCTCAAAATGTTGAGCGCATTACAGCACAAGGTAGCGATGTTGTGTATATAGTGCAACTAAGACAATGATTAAGACAGACACTAAAAGCTGGCACAATGTATTTGATAAGCAAATTGAAACAACGATTAAAGCAAACAATAAAATACAAGTTGAAGCATCTAAAGAGCTGTTAAATCGCATTGAAAATAGAACGCCTATAGGTGACCCCTCTTTATGGAATTGGCCAGCTCACGCAGGCTACGTTCCGGGAACACTTAGAGCATCATGGACATTAAGTTATGGTGTTAAAGGGAAAGATGTTTATATTAACATATCAAATGATCAACCATATGCCGAACGCGTTGAATTTGGCTATAGTACACAAGCCCCAGAAGGTATGATGCGCCTGTCTTGTTTAGAGTGGAGCGACATTATTAATGATGTTGCTAAGAGGTATAAGATATAATGAGCTTAATTAATAACATACAAAATGCTTTAAACGTTAAGCTAGCATCAATAGGCTCGCTACCAACAATCTACTACCCAAACACAGAAAAAACACCTGTACAAGGTACTAATTATATACGTGTAAGTCTATTACCAGCCAATGCAGCATTACATCAATTAGATGGTAAAGAGATGCATCAAGGCATATATCAAATTGACATATTTACACAAATAAAGAAAGGAACAGCTCCGCTATTGTTATTAGCGGATGCAGTTAGAGACGGATTTAAAACTGTAACAAAACTAACATCTGGAACAGATGTTATAAACTTAGGTGCTGTAAGCATAACACAAGCTCGCGTAATTGAAAGCTGGTGGAGTTGCTCAGTTACTGTTAACTATTTTTGTATAAACTAAGAGGAAATACCCAATGGCAGCTCCGGCTATCCTATCACAAGGCACAACAGTGTCGTTCAATGCCGTTACTGTTAACGGTGTTAAATCAATATCAGGTGTTGGCAATGGCACAGCGTCAATAATTGACACCACCACTCTAGCAGATTCCGCTAAGACTAGACGTATGGGATTACAAGATTTTGGTACATTATCTATGAATTTTTTCTGGAACCAAGATGACTTAGGTCAAGCTGAGATGATAGCTTATAAAGCATCTGGTGCCAGCGCATCATTAGTTATTACATTACCAGCAACTAGCCCGTCAGTTACAGCTAACATATACACAGCTACAGCTTACGTTATATCAATGTCGTTTGACTTAGGTGTTGACGGCATTGTTGAAGGTAAAGCAGAGCTTGCTATATCTGGCGCGTTTGCAGCCACCTAATGTATACACCATTTGTAGAGCAATCTATACAGGATGAGAGGAGGCAGATTTGCACCTCTTGTCCTTATGCAACACACAATAAGAGCGTATGCTCTAAATGTAAGTGCTGTATTGCATTAAAAACAAAATTTAAAAAGGCATCTTGCCCCGTGGGCTTTTGGTATCCAGAGGATAATAAGTAATGTATTTAAATAGAGATAGGCTTAATAAGCTGCGTAAAACTAAAGATGTGCGCGTAGAAGATTGGGATTGTGAAGTACATATCAAACAAATGTCAATACAACAACAATTAGACATTGAAGCAGCTAACAAAGAAAAAGCAGATGGGTCTGAGGTAATCTACTTAACACTATTGTATTGCTGCATGGATGATGACGGTAACCCTCTATTTGGTAACAAAGACGATATAAAAAACCTACCATCCAATGGTGTTGTAGAATTATTCAAGCACTGCTTAGAACTAAATGGTATAGGCGAGCACGAACTGGATAAACGAGCAAAAAACTGATAGAGCATCCACTGCTAGAATATACATACAAAAAAGCAAATGATTTAGGTGTTTTTCAAAACTATCTAGTGGAAAATATGGATGCAGACGAGTTGTATAACTGGATTGCCTTTGACCAGTTACAAAACAAAGAATATAGAGACAGGGTAGTAGAACAATTATTTTTAGAAAAACAGGCTGTAAAAACTGACGCTGAAAAAACATCAGCATTAAAATCATTATTAGATAGCTTTTTAGTAGGTGGTACATAATGGCATTAGTCTCCGAACTAACCACAATCGTTACAGCAAACACTAGTGACTTTAGAAAAAAAATAAACCAAGCATCTAATGACGCAGATAACTTTGGATCTAGGATTGCTAAAGCTGGGGTTATAGGTGCTGGTGTTATAGGTGTTACGCTAGTAGCTGCCTTTGGCGCTCTTTTGCATGTCGTTAATCAAACAACAGAGCAAATTGATGAGCTTGTCAATACGTCACAAAAGCTGGGTACAACTGTTGCTGCTGTGCAAAAGTTACAATATGCTGCTAATTTAGCCGATGTCAGTACTGGGTCACTAGATGCCAGTATGAAAAGACTAGTTGGTACGCTTAATAATCTCGAGTCTGGTAATAAAAAAACTATAGAGGCCTTTAAGGCTATAGGACTTACAGCAAAAGATTTACAAGGCCTATCTTTAGATCAAGCATTTACAAAAATATCAGCAGAAATAGCAAAACTACCAACGGCATTAGATCAAGCTAAAGTTGGTACTGTTATATTTGGCCGAGGATTCCAAAATATATCAAATCTTGTACGCAGCGATATAAAAGCCGCTGGCGAAGAGTTTGCGGCATTTGGTGGCGTTATCAGTGAAGAAGGTGCAGCTGGCGTGTCTGCATACGATGATGCCATGAAGAAACTATCTGCTGTGCTCGATATATTTAAAATGCAATTAACCGTTGCTGTCGCCCCTGCACTACAATCAATTACAGAATTTATCACTAAGCAAATAGTTGAGTGGGGTGGTCTTGGTAATATTGCTAAAGCAACAGCTGTATTTATGGTCGATGGTCTTATAGGCGTAGCAACTGGTATAGAGGCTGCTATTGATGGAGTTAATTCATTAATAAAGGCATATGAGAGACTTAAGCTAATTTTGCTCGAGACAAGACAAGTGTTCAATGATTTCAACTTTGCCGTAACTGGTGGAGATATTGATTTCAGCAGATTGTCTGAAATAGCCAAACTAAAAAGAGATATTAATGCGCCAACATCAAACCCAGCCACATCATTAGTTGGTGGACTAGGTGCAATTAAGAATCAAATATCATCAGGAAATAAAGCAAGTACTGAGAAGTCTAAACTAGACATTACAGTTAAAACAACAGAAGGTTTTTTGCTAAGTATTGCAGGAAGCCCAGAGTTTACGAAAGCTATACAGCAGGGTTCTGCTGGTCTCGTAAGCAAAGAAGCCTCAGCGGTGGGATCATAACATGTCATTAGCAACGTTAACATTTAAGCTTTGGACTGACGCAGCCCAAACAGCACAATACAGCGGTACAACACAATTAGCACATAAAACAGATTTAAGTGATAATCCAAATAAAGTGCAATTCTGGCTAGGCAGCAACGAAGCTGCTAATGCTAATGTATTAGTTAATGCAGATAATCCCGGGGTTAACCAAATAACACTAACACCGACATCAACTATTGCCGAGTGGGCAGCATCTACAGCTTACACACTAGGACAACAAGTTGAGCCTGTAACACCTAATACATATTATTATGAAGTTACTACAGCAGGCACTAGTGGAGCATCTGAACCAACATGGCCTACAACAATAGGAAATACAGTTACTAATGGAACTGTTGTTTTTACATGTATGGCTAAGAAACACCCCACAACAGAGATTAAATTAGCACTAACAGAAGGCGGGCTTACGTCAGCCGTAGCAGGAGCTAGTCTTGATTTAGGAACTGAAATATATAGCGGTGTTGCCGGACAAGTTACATTCTGGATGCAAATCACAAACACTGTTGTTACAGCAAGTGACGTCACAGGCTATCCCCAGATAGGCGTGTATTTTAATAACATCAAAGAGACGAGAGCATAATAATGGGTAGAATATATGTCAATCAATATGCTAGCTCGCTAAATGGTGATATTGCTATAGGAGCAACAACCATTGTTGTTAATAGTGCAACAAGACTGCCCACATTAGCAGCTGGTGAGTATTATTATTTAACTCTAGGCTCAGGATATACAACAGAGATTGTTAAAGTTACGGCTCGGTCAGGTACAAGCCTAACAGTTGTTAGAGCACAAGAAGGAACATCTGCCGCTGCGTGGGTGAGTGGTACACCTGTAGAACTTAGAGTGACAGCTGCAAGCCATGCTATTATAACAACCCCTACAGAGAATAGCTCTGCTCATTGGGACGGTAATTTAAACCTCTCAGCTAACAATATGTTAAATGGATATGCCACTACAGCAACAGCTGCAGGCACTACAACATTAACAGTGGCTAGCGCAAGACAACAATTTTTTACAGGCTCAACCACCCAAACAGTGGTTCTTCCTGTTGCAAGCACATTAACAACTGGGCATAGTTTTGATTTAGTTAATAACAGCACTGGCACTGTAACTATCAATAGCTCCGGCGGTAACTTAGTGCATAGCTTAACTACATTAACAAAAGTTACAGTTACATGTGTACTAGCGTCAGGTACTAGTGCTGCATCATGGAGTGCCACAAGCTCGGGCGGTGGTGGTGGTTCAGGTAGTCCGGGTGGTTCAGACACAGAAGTGCAATATAATAATGCTGGTTCTTTTGCTGGTATTACAGGAGCAACCACTAACGGTACAGCTTTAACACTAGTGGCGCCTGTTTTAGGTACACCCGCATCAGGTACATTAACCAATTGTACAGGATTGCCCCTATCAACTGGTGTAACTGGTAACCTAGCAGTAGCTAACTTAAACAGTGGTACGTCAGCTTCTAGCTCCACATATTGGAGAGGTGATGGCACTTGGGCAACGCCTAGTGGCGGTGGCGGGTCATCTGTAGGTGCTCTTACATTCATATCGTCACAGACAGCTAGTTCCTCTGCTACATTAGATTTCACTGGCCTCACTGATTATGCAGATATTATATTTGTGATAACAGATTTAAAACCAGCTACGGATAACGTCCGTCTTTATATGCGTACGTCAACAGACAATGGATCAACTTATGATTCAGCGGCAGCATCTTATCAATATGCCTTCACTGGTACTGTTGCTCCAACAACATCATTAAGTAATAACGGGTCATCCTCAGCCACTGAAATACAATTAACTAGTGGTGTTGGTAGTGACACCGGAGAGATGCTTTGTGGAGAGATTAAGCTTTATAACCAAGGTTCTGCTCTGTACAAATACATATCTGGTGACTTAGTTTATATGAATGCTACAGCTGCACTAGTACGCACCACATCATCAGGGCTGCGTATGTCTGCAGCTGATGTTGACGCTGTACGCTTTTATTTCGCCTCTGGTAATATTGCCTCTGGTGTAATATATGCATATGGACGTAGCAAAACCAACTTAGGTGGTCCCGCAGGCTCTATTACATTTGAAGAGGTTACAGCAACCACTAAAGCCGCAGCAGTTAATTATAATTATATTGCTAACAATGCATCACAAGTTAACGTTACACTCCCTGCTACAGCAGCATTAGGCGATAGAGTTTTTGTTACTGGGAAAGGTGCTGGTGGATGGAAATTAACGGCTAACACAGGGCAAACTATTAATATAGGCTCTACGGCTACAACATCAGCCGGAGCAGCTGCAAGTGCTAATAGATATGACACGATAGAGGTTGTATGTATTACAGCTAATACAACATGGTCAATGCTGAATGCGGTTACATCTGGATTTACAGTTACATAATAGGGCAACAATAAATGGCAACTAATAATAGTTTAAACGTTGGCCTTAGCGGGTCAACAGGCACAGGGTCTTTTGTGGGCAGTACAAGCCCCACATTAGTAACCCCTGCCCTCGGTACACCATCATCTGGTGATTTGAGTAACTGTACAAATGCGGGCGACTGGGTTAAGATATCATCACAGACCGCGTCTAGCTCAGCCACTATAGATTTTACAGGATTATCTAGCACATACGCAGCTTATTTTGTTTCTATTAGTGGATTACTACCTGCTACAAACACCGTTATGTTTCAGGCACGTATATCTATAGCCTCTAGCTTTAGTTCTAGTGCTTTGTATAGTTTATCACAACAAGGTACTGGGGCATCAACAGTTGCTGGAAGGGTTACGTCAGCTACACAGTGGAATATAATTGATTCTGGTATATTTGGCTCTATGGGTAATACAGCCGGACAAGAGTCAGGGGTGCGTTTTTGGTTAATGAATCCATCGGCTACAGTTAATCCAAAGACATGTGCTTTCGAGATGGATTTTGTTGCGTCAAGCACTACAGCCTCATTTATCCGAGGGTCAGGGTTTTACCAATCTAATAGTGCCATAGACGGAATAAGATTTTTAATGTCCTCTGGTAATATATCAACAGGCAAATTTACACTCTACGGACTTAAGGCATAATACGATGCATAAAATGGTTAATGGTGAGCAAATAGAGCTTACAAAAGATGAGCAAGATGCACTAGAAGCTGAATGGGCAGCTAATGCCATTATTGTTGAAGCTCAGATTAATAACAGAGAAATATACGAGAAACTAGAAGAGATAGATAAAAAGAGTATTAGAGCGTTAAGGTCTGAAGATAAAGTTAGACTTAGTCAACTAGAGGCACAAGCCTCTGAATTAAGAGCAAAGCTAATACCTATAGAGTAAAATAATGTCTAACGTATCGCAGCTAAATCTAGGTCAAGTTAATGGCTCGTCTATATGCGAGCACGGCTCTGGCCTAATAATATCAATTGAAAACAATGTAGAGCTGTATGAAACAGGCTCAGGATTAGCTATATCTGTTTTACAGAGTGTTGCTGACCACGCATCAGGTCAATGCATCTCTATTGTACAACGTGTATCATCTCCAACAGCCTCTACATTTTACACTCGTAATGGATGGACTTGTTATTTATACATTGATGGGCGACAAATCCCAGCAAGTCAAATACACGGTGACATTACAATAACGCGCACAGAGAATGATGCCGCTCAGATGACCTTTGGACTAATACCGCCTAGAGGCTCTCTTGATATAACAGCCTACGAGGGGCTTAGTGTTATTCTTAATGTACAAACAGCAGCGGGTGTTTTTCGTGCTTACACAGGAAAGATAAACACGCCCACGCTTAATCTCTTAGACCGTAAAATATACATATCTTGTACAGATAATAGACGAGAGCTTATTAATCAAGACTATAGTTTTTTGGTTGACAACATTGGATATTATACAGAGAGTGTTTTTGGTGTTGCTAAGGATAGAGCGCAAGAGCTTGACTATAGACTGTCAACAGTTCCTTACACCCTTAATTTTAATGCTTACGGTGTGCCACAATACAGCTATGCTTTCGCGGCTGCTGCAGCTGATTATTCTTATACAGACTCTGATATATATAGGGATTCTGGCAGAGACCCGCAAGTGGTACTAAACCCACGAGCTAATGTTATTAACACAGTTAATATCAATTTAGAATACAGATATAAGCGTTTGTATATGGCTTATAGTACATATACATGGAGCACAGACATCGATTGTGATTTTTTGACTAAAGGATATAGCTTAACAAAACGCTCATTAATTGAGGCAGCCGCAAACGCTGCTGGGTGGTCTATTGTTGGTGATATTACATTTGCAACTAACTTCCGCGCAGGCTATTATAATTGCGGTGGTGTTACAACAGGCTTTAGTTGGATTGAAACAGGCTACACTAACGTTGCAAAAACAGAAAACTATAGAGCATCTGATGGCACAATACAAACACGTAATGTTGTTGATGCTAACGGGCAACAAGTGTACTCGTCTGTCCCAACATCTTACATAGATCGGAGCAAAGAATACTGCGATGCGGCTCAATGGAGTAGCTCGTACAGATGGGTGCAAAATGTCATTGAGAGCTACACATTATCAATTACAGCCCCACAATCAGTAACTAGATTTGGTACTGTCTCACAAGATGAGAGTACAGCTGTAGATAGTAAATTGAGCACAGCGGCGTGGGAAGATAATAAGCAATATCTACTATCTCCCGGATATGGTGTTGGTAGTGCTGTAACTAACAGCAGCTCATCTTATTACAATGAGATACTAAACCTCAGTGACTATCAAACGTCAGCATTAGCTATAATTAACAAGGCTAAAACAACAATACTTAAGTCACATAGAAATAATTACGTAAGTTTTAATATGTTCTTAAATCCTGTTATAGACTTAAGGCATACAGTTGATATTAATGCCACCTCTCATGAGGGCACATCGATACATGCCAAAGGCAAGGTGTATCAAATTGAGCATACACTAAGCCCTAGCGATGGTGGATGTAATACAAAGATTACATTAGCATTGTCTGTTACCGATGGATCAGCATCCACTAGTAGTTTTGTAATACCAACAAGACCTAGTAATAACTTACTACCTCCTGCCTACGGTAGTTTTTTGAGCAATCACTATGGTGAGGACCCTACAGACCATCCAGAGTGGACAGGGTTTATAGGTAATAAGTTTGTCACTGTACCAACGGTTGGTGGTACTAACACTTACAAGACACAATATCCAGAGAGTTTTGTAGTGGACACCCCAGAGATTATTGAGGCATACACATCAAATCTAACATTACCAGCATCGCAATCGTACACAGTTGCTATTGTTGATGATACGTTGGAGATAGTATTATGAGTAAGTTACAGCAAGACCTACGCAAGATTG